>Ga0228666_1000021_pt1 | contig 178196 bp, 162 predicted proteins | sample 80DmetaG_FD_182702 | JGI IMG/M metagenome (GOLD analysis project Ga0228666, IMG submission 182702) | Seawater microbial communities from Monterey Bay, California, United States - 80D | ecosystem: Environmental > Aquatic > Marine > Coastal | place: USA: California | collected 2016-10-11 | reverse complement strand
TTCTGGAATGATGGTCATGGAGGGTTATGGTCTAACAGAAACATCACCTGTAGTTAGTGTGGGTATGCACGCCAATAATTTATTTAAGATTGGAACGGTTGGAAAACCGATTTCAAATGTTGAGGTAAAAATTGCAGATGATGGAGAAATTTTAATCAAAGGTCCAAATGTTATGAAAGGGTATTACAAAGACCCTGAACGCACAGCATCTGTAATGACAGGCGAATATTTTCATACAGGAGATAAAGGTGAAATTGACGCTGATGGCTTCTTAAAAATTACTGGACGAAAAAAAGAAATGTTTAAAACCTCAGGTGGAAAATATATCATTCCTACACTAATTGAAAATGAGCTTAAAGAATCTAACTTTATTGAACAAGTAATGGTCATTGGAGAAAATCAAAAAATGCCAGCCGCACTTATTCAATTGAATTTTGAATTTATAAACGACTGGATTGATAAAAAAAACTATAGCATCGACAAAAACCCAACTTCAATAATAGCTTCTTCTGAAGTTCAAGAACGCATCCAAATTGAAATTGACAAATGCAACAGTCGCTTTGGGAAATGGGAACAAATCAAAAGATTTGAAATCACACCAGACGTTTGGTGTATTGAGGGCGGTCATTTAACCCCTACCATGAAAATGAAACGTAGCGTTATCATTAAAATTTATGATGATTTAGTTCAGAAAATCTATTCAAACTAAAATTTTCATTTATACTTTATTCTCTCTGTAAATAATTATTTTTACTATGCATGCATAATTTTTTATTCATTTGCTATGCATGCATAATATAATTTTATATATTTGAAGCAACCAATTAAATATGAAAGAAAAGACAATAGATTATGTATTACGAACAACGTGGTTAGCAGTTCAAAAAATGTACAATGAAGAAGCATCAAAATTTGAAGCTACAATGGCTACGGCGTTTACATTATTGAGTATTGATCCGAAAAAAGGAACACCATCAACGTCATTAGGACCAAAAATGGGAATGGAAGCTACAAGTTTATCTAGAATTTTAAAAGCGCTTGAAGGCCGTAATCTGATAAAACGAGGACCTAATCCAGAAGATGGACGCGGTGTATTGATACACTTAACAGATCTAGGTTTGGAAAAAAGAGAAGAATCAAGACAGCGTGTTTTCACTTTTAATGATAAAGTAAAAGCTGGAATTAATAATGAAAAGTTAAATCATTTTTATGAAGTTTCAGACACAATTTTGAATCTTATAAACGATAAAAAAATATTTTAACAACCTACATACTTTATATGAAAAAAAGAAAAATCAATAAAATTGCCATTATTGGATCAGGTATTATGGGCAGTGGCATTGCATGTCATTTTGCCAATATTGGTGTAGAGGTACTTTTGCTCGATATTGTTCCGCGGGAACTCAATGATAAAGAGGTAAAACAGGGATTGACTTTAGATGATAAAGCTGTAAGAAATCGCTTGGTTAATGATGCACTTAAAACTGCACTAAAATCAAAGCCCTCCCCTATTTATAGTCAAAAATTTGCACAGCGTATTACAACTGGAAATATAGAAGATGATATTGCAAAAGTGAAAGACGTTGACTGGATTATGGAAGTCGTTGTAGAACGACTAGACATCAAAAAACAAGTGTTCGAAACACTAGAAAAATACCGTACACCTGGTACACTAATCACTTCAAACACATCTGGCATTCCCATAAAATTTATGAGTGAAGGCAGAAGTGACGACTTTCAAAAACACTTTTGTGGAACCCATTTTTTTAATCCTGCGCGATATTTAAAATTATTTGAAATCATACCTGGACCAAAAACAGACAAAGCTGTTTTAGAGTTTTTAGATGGATATGGTGAACAATTTTTGGGAAAAACCTCTGTCATTGCAAAAGACACACCTGCATTTATTGGAAACCGCATAGGAATCTTTGGGATTCAAAGTTTATTTCATCAAGTCAAAGAACTTGGACTAACTGTAGAGGAAGTTGATAAACTAACAGGACCTGTAATTGGACGTCCAAAATCGGCAACATTTAGAACCGTAGATGTCGTTGGTCTGGATACTCTTGTGCATGTCGCCAATGGAATTTATGAAAATTGTCCAAATGACGAAGCACATGACCTTTTTAAACTCCCTGATTTCATCTCTAAAATGATGGAAAACAAATGGTTAGGGAGCAAAACTGGACAAGGTTTTTATAAAAAAGAGGGTAAAACAATTTCTGTATTGGATCTCAATACACTAGAATATAGAGAAAAGAAACGTACAAAATTTGCCACATTAGAACTTACGAAAACGATTGATAATGTCATTGACCGTTTCAAAGTTTTGGTTGGTGGGAAAGATAAAGCTGCAGGTTTTTATAGAAAAAACTTTGCTGCAATGTTTGCTTATGTCTCCCATAGAATTCCTGAAATTTCAGATGAACTATATAAAATAGACGACGCAATGAAAGCCGGATTTGGATGGGAACATGGGCCTTTTCAAATATGGGACGCTATTGGGGTGCAAAGAGGAATTGAAATCATGAAATCCGAAGGTCATTCACCTTCGCAATGGGTATTGGATATGCTAGAATCTGGAAATTCATCTTTTTATACCATTGAAAATGGAGCAACTCTAGCTTATTCAATTTCAAATAAAACACAGGAAAAAATCCCAGGACAGGATGCCTTTATCATTTTGGATAATATTCGAAAATCCAAAGAAGTCTTTAAAAACTCAGGTGTAGTTATTGAAGATCTTGGTGATGGTATCTTAAATTGTGAATTCCAATCCAAAATGAATACCATAGGTGGTGATGTTTTGGCAGGGTTAAACAAAGCTGTGGATTTGGCAGAACAAAATTTTGAAGGATTAGTTATTGGAAATCAAGGAGCTAATTTTTCTGTAGGAGCAAATATTGGAATGATTTTTATGATGGCCGTAGAGCAAGAATATGATGAATTGAATATGGCAATAAAGTACTTTCAAGACACCATGATGCGTATGCGCTACTCCTCTATTCCTACAATTGCTGCACCACATGGAATGACACTTGGTGGCGGTTGCGAGCTTTCTATGCATGCCGATAAAGTCGTTGCAGCTGCAGAAACTTACATTGGTCTAGTCGAATTTGGTGTAGGCGTTATTCCAGGTGGTGGAGGTTCTAAAGAAATGGCAATGCGAGCATCAGATTCCTTTAGAAAAAATGATGTTGAACTCAATATTTTACAAGAATACTTTCTTACAATAGGCATGGCAAAAGTAGCAACTTCGGCATATGAAGCCTATGACCTGGGTATTTTACAAAAAGGAAAAGATGTTGTGGTTGTTAATAAAGACCGTCAAATTGCAACTGCAAAAGCCTATGCAAAACTATTGGCAAATCAAGGCTATAGTATGCCTATTCGAAGAAAAGATGTAAAAGTTTTAGGAAAACAAGCATTAGGAATGTTTTTAGTCGGTACAGACGCCATGCAAGCCAGTAAATATATTAGCGAGCACGACAAAAAAATAGCTAACAAATTGGCCTACGTTATGGCAGGTGGCGATTTGTCTGAGCCAACAAAGGTTAGTGAACAATACTTGTTGGATATTGAACGTGAAGCGTTTTTGAGTTTATGTACAGAACGTAAAACCTTAGAACGCATTCAACACATGCTAAAAACAGGAAAACCTCTTAGAAATTAAATCATGAAACAAGCATATATAGTAAAAGCATACAGAACAGCCGTTGGAAAAGCTCCAAAAGGGGTATTTAGATTTAAAAGAGCCGATGAACTTGGTGCAGAAACCATTCAGCACATGATGAAAGAACTTCCAAATTTGGATGTATCTCGAATTGATGATGTGATTGTTGGAAATGCCATGCCCGAAGGATCCCAAGGACTCAATATGGCGCGTTTTATTTCACTTATTGGACTCAATAGTGTTGATGTTCCTGGCGTAACTGTTAATCGATTTTGTTCTTCAGGATTAGAAACCATAGGACTTGCGGCAGCAAAAATTCAAGCTGGAATGGCCGATTGTATCATTGCTGGCGGGGCAGAAAACATGAGTGCAGTACCAATGACAGGGTTCAAACCAGAATTGAATTATGATACCATAAATTCTGGCCACGAAGATTACTACTGGGGAATGGGAAATACGGCAGAAGCTGTAGCGAATGAATTTAATGTATCAAGAGAAGATCAAGATGAATTTGCATATAATTCGCACATGAAAGCCCTCAAAGCACAAGCCGAAAACCGTTTTCAAGATCAAATAGTGCCTATTGAAGTTGAGCAAACTTACGTTGATGAGAATGGAAAACGTGCAACAAAAAAATATACAGTATCCAAAGACGAAGGACCTCGAAAAGGTACAAGCTTAGAAGCATTGGCAAAATTGCGTGCCGTATTTGCACAAGGTGGTAGTGTTACGGCTGGAAATTCTTCACAGATGAGTGATGGAGCGGCTTTTGTTATAGTTATGAGCGAGGATTTGGTTAAAGAGTTAGATTTAGAACCTATTGCTCGCTTGGTGAGTTATGCCGTTGCTGGTGTAGAACCAAGAATAATGGGAATTGGACCTGTAAAAGCAATTCCAAAAGCATTACAACAAGCAGGATTGAAACAATCAAATTTAGAACTTATTGAATTGAATGAAGCTTTTGCTTCACAATCATTAGCAGTAATAAGAGAATTAAAATTAAATCCCGAACTCATAAATGTTAACGGAGGTGCTATTGCGCTTGGTCATCCTCTAGGATGTACAGGAGCAAAACTTTCTGTACAATTGTTTGATGAAATGCGAAAAAGAGAAATGACATCAAAATATGGTGCAGTCACAATGTGCGTTGGTACAGGGCAAGGGGCGTGTGGAATTTTTGAATTTTTAAAATAATGTACTCAAATTTATTATAATATGGAAGTAAAAGAATTATTAAGAGGCGGACAATATCTAGTTAAAGAAACGGATTGTCGAGCGGTCTTCACTCCAGAGGATTTTTCAGAGGAGCAACTCATGATGAAAGAAGCCGTTAAAGAATTTAATGAACGTGAAGTCATTGCACACCGCGATCGCTTTGAAGCCAAAGATTATGCACTCACCGAAAAAGTGATGCGTAAAGCAGGTGAACTTGGATTTTTAGGAGTTGCTGTTCCAGAAGCTTATGGCGGATTGAATATGGGATTTGTATCAACGATGTTGGTTTGTGACTACATCTCCAGCGGAACAGGATCTTTTAGCACTGCTTTTGGTGCACATACTGGGATTGGTACTATGCCCATCACATTATATGGAACTGAAGAACAAAAATTAAAATATGTGCCCAAGTTAGCTAGTGGTGAGTGGTTTGGCGCTTATTGTCTTACAGAACCTGGCGCAGGAAGTGATGCCAATTCCGGAAAAACCATGGCTACTCTATCGGAAGACGGAAAACACTACAGCATAACAGGCCAAAAAATGTGGATTTCTAATGCTGGTTTTTGTAATGTATTTATTGTTTTTGCTCGGATAGAAGACGATAAAAACATCACAGGATTTATTGTTGAAAATAATCCTTCCAATGGGATTACTATGGGTGAAGAAGAACACAAATTAGGTATAAGAGCTTCCTCAACGAGGCAAGTGTTTTTTAATGATACAAAAGTTCCTGTAGAAAATATGCTTTCTGAACGTCAAAATGGATTCAAAATTGCAATGAATGCTTTGAATATTGGGCGTATAAAATTGGCGGCTGCATGTTTGGATTCACAACGAAGAATAACAACCGATGCCATTGTTTATGCCAATGCACGACAACAATTTAAAACCCCAATTTCAGAATTTGGGGCCATAAAATTTAAACTAGCAGAAATGGTTACCAACACCTATGTTGGTGAATCGGCGAGTTATAGAGCAGCAAAAGACATTGAAGACCGTATTGCACTTCGACTAGAAAAAGGCAATACACACCAAGAAGCTGAATTAAAAGGTGTTGAAGAATACGCTATTGAATGCTCGATTCTAAAAGTAGCTGTTTCAGAAGACGTTCAACATTGTGCTGATGAAGGAATTCAAATATTTGGAGGGATGGGCTTTTCAGAAGATACCCCAATGGAGGCGGCTTGGAGAGATGCTCGAATTGCAAGAATATATGAAGGAACCAATGAAATCAACAGAATGATTTGTATTGGAATGCTAATTAAAAAAGCCATGAAAGGACATGTTGATTTGCTCGGGCCAGCTATGGCAGTTCAAGAAGAACTTATGGGCATACCATCTTTTGACACCCCCGATTATAGTGCACCTTTGTCACAAGAAAAAGCCATTATAAAAAACTTAAAGAAAGTATTCTTAATGGTTGCAGGAGCTGGTATACAGAAGTTTGGACCAAAAATTGAAGAGCATCAACAGTTGATGCTAAATGCTGCCGATATTTTAATAGAAATATACATGGTAGAGTCTGCAATTTTGAGAACTGAAAAAAATATTCAACGTTTTGGAGAAGAATCTCAAAAACATCAGATTGAAATGAGTCAATTATATTTGTACAATGCTGTTGAAATTATTTCAAAAAGTGCTAAAAGCGGAATTATTTCATTTGCTGAAGGAGACGAACAACGCATGATGCTTATGGGATTAAAGCGATTTACAAAATATACAAATTATCCAAATGTTGCAGCACTTAGAAATAGTATTGCAGCAAAAGTAAATAAAGAGAATACGTATTGCTTCTAATGCATACGTAGTTTAGTTGGTTAGTTGAGAACGCCTTCACACCTGTGAAGGCGTTTTCTATTTTAAAAAAATTAAACTTATATTTGAAATTCTTGCATTATTTAGACCTTTAATCATAAACTTATGAAATTTAGACTTATTTTAATTTTTTCAGTTTTGACAACCTTGTCACTTTGGAGTCAAAATCAAAGAGATTTATATCAAATAATAGATGCAATCAGTGCTCATCGAATCAAGTCCGACGTCAAAACTCTAGTTGATTTCGGCACACGTCACACACTGAGTGATACCGTTTCAAAAACTCGGGGAATAGGAGCTGCTAGACGGTGGGTAAAAAATGAGTTTGAAACAATTTCTTCAAATTGTAATAATTGTCTTGAGGTTTTCTTTCAGAGTGACTTTGTAAAAAAAGGAACAAACGGACGAATTACAAAAGATGTTGAAATCGTAAATGTGGTTGCGATTCAGAAAGGAACCTTATACCCAAATCGCTACATCATTATGAGTGGAGATATTGACTCTAGAGTTAGTGATCCTAACGATTATAATTCAGATGCACCAGGTGCCAATGACAATGCCTCTGGACTTGCTGGTACACTTGAAGTGGCACGGGTTTTAAGTCAGTATTCATTTAAAAATAGTATTATTTATGTTGGTCTTTCAGGTGAAGAGCAAGGACTTTTTGGTGGAATTGGCCTAGCAAATTTTGCAAAGAAAAAAAACTGGGATATTATTGGAGTTTTAAACAATGATATGATTGGAAATATAAAGGGTGTGGACGGCGTAATTGACAACCGTTCATTCAGAATATTTTCTGAACCTGTTCCACCTACTGAAACAGAAAAACAACGAGAATCAAGACGCTATTATGGTGGTGAAGTTGATGGGATATCAAGACAACTTGCTCGTTACATACACAAAACAGTTAAAACCTACATGCCAGAAATGAACCCAATGATGGTTTACAGGTTAGATCGTTTCGGAAGAGGTGGTCATCATAAACCCTTTTGTGATGCTGGATACGCTGGTATTAGAATCATGGAAACACATGAAAATTACACACAACAACATCAAGACATTAGAACAGAAAATGGAATAAATTATGGCGATACTTTTGAGCATGTAGATTTTAATTATGCAAAAAAACTAACTGCTGTAAACGCCATTAATTTAGCAAGTTTGGCCTGGGCACCGCCTGCTCCTTCCCAAGTCAGTATTGGTGGGATTGTAGAACCATCGGCTAAATTGAAATGGAAACCTGTTTCTGGTGCAGCCTACTATAAGGTTTACTGGAGGGATACTACCTCTCCAACTTGGGATTACAGTAAAATTGTTTCAAAAAACTCTTCAACATTAGATGGATTAGTTATTGATAATTACTTTTTTGGAGTTGCTGCTGTAGGAGAAGATGGTTTTGAAAGTCAAGTGGTGTTTCCAAATAAAATTTTTAGATAAAATGAAATTAAAACCTACGCTGCTTTTTTGTTTGTTTTTCAGTCTACTTTGTGATCTTTATACACAAAATAGTTCTGAACTCATAAAAAATTATACTCATCAAGATACACTTCGAGGTAGTATCACACCAGAACGAAGTTGGTGGGATCTCACCTATTATGACTTAGAGGTTAGTGTTAATCCAAAAACAAAAACAATCTTTGGACAAAATACTGTTCAATATAAAGTTATAGAAGAAAACAACAGTCTACAAATTGATTTACAACCTCCAATGATCATTACAAAAGTGACTCAAAATGGAGAGGTTTTAGATGTAATTGATAATGGTAATGCACATTTTATTCAACTTAAAGCAGTGCAAAGGCTCAACTCCAATCAAAGTGTCACAATACATTTTGAAGGCAAACCAAGAGAAGCTAAAAATGCGCCTTGGGACGGTGGATTTTCTTGGAAAAAAGATGAAAATGGAACTGATTTTATTGCGACCTCTTGTCAAGGATTGGGTGCTAGTGTCTGGTGGCCCAACAAAGATCATATGTACGATGAAGTCGATAGTATGCAAATTAAGGCTACTGTTCCAAAGCATCTTACTGCAGTTGCCAATGGGCGACTAAAAAATATTACTAAATCACAAAACACCGCCACTTATACATGGTTTGTTTCAAACCCAATAAATAACTATGGCGTTAATATCAATGTTGGAGATTATATTCATTTTTCTGAAACTTTTCAAGGTGAAAAAGGTGATTTAGATATGGACTATTATGTGTTGAAACATCATTTAGAAAAAGCAAAAATACAATTTTTGGATGCTCCAAAAATGATGAAAGTTTTTGAACATTGGTTTGGACCCTATCCATTTTATAAAGATAGTTTTAAATTGGTTGAAGTTCCCTATTTGGGTATGGAGCATCAAAGTTCGGTAACCTATGGTAATCAATTTAAAAAAGGGTATCTCGGGCGCGATTTATCAGGAACTGGTTGGGGGTTGCAATTTGATTTTATTATAATTCACGAATCTGGCCACGAATGGTTTGCCAACAATATTACCAATATCGATATAGCGGACATGTGGATTCATGAAGGATTTACAGCCTATTCAGAAAATATATTTTTGGACTATTATTATGGAAAAAAAGCTTCAGCAGATTATGTTATTGGTACAAGAAAAAGAATCCGAAATGACCGTCCCATTATTGGCGATTACAATGTAAATTCTGAAGGGTCATCTGATATGTATTACAAAGGCGCAAATATGATTCATATGTTGCGACAACTGACAAAAGATGATGAGAAATGGCGAAAAATTCTCAGAAAAATGAATGCAAACTTTTACCATCAAACTGTTACAACCCAACAAATAGAGACGTTTTTATCAAAAGAAATAGGGCTAAAATTAAATCCATTTTTTAATCAATATTTACGTGACACTCGCATCCCCGTTTTAGAATATTCGATAGAAAACAATGTACTATTTTATCGTTGGAATAATGTAGTTGATGGATTTGATATGCCTTTAGAAATTGTATCCAATAACAAAACACAATGGCTCTACCCTACTGAAACTTGGCAAACTACACATGTAAAATCTCCAAAGATTACAATTGATGAGGACTATTACATTACAGCAAAAAATTTGAACCAATAAACTATGAAAACTGCACTAAAATTACTTTTCGTTTTAATCTCGATTATTGGATATTCTCAAGAATTTTCCATGGATTTAATCAAAAATATGACACCTCGCAACATTGGTCCAGGTGGAATGTCAGGGCGCGTAACCGCCATTGATGTTGTTATTTCTAACCCCGATATCATATATGCAGGTACAGCATCTGGAGGTTTGTGGAAATCTATATCAGGTGGGATAACATGGGACCCAATTTTTGATAACGAAGTTACTGCCTCAATTGGCGCTGTAGCCATACAACAATCTAACCCCGACGTAATATGGGTAGGAACTGGAGAGGGTAACCCTAGAAATAGTCTTAATGGAGGTTATGGCATTTTCAAAAGTTTAGATGGAGGAAAAACTTGGACCTCCATGGGACTCGAACAAACACGACATATTCATCGTGTAATTATTGATCCCACAAATCCAAATGTAGTCTATGTTGGTGCAATTGGATCGCCATGGGGTACACACAAAGAACGTGGAGTGTTTAAAACTACAGACGGTGGAGAAACTTGGAACAAAGTTTTATATGCTAACACCAAAACAGGAGTAGCAGATTTAGTGATGGATCCTAAGAATCCTAATAAACTTATTGCAGCACTTTGGGAACACAAAAGAGATCCTTGGTTTTTCAATTCTGGTGGTGTAGGTTCAGGAATTCACATCACTTATGATGGTGGAAAAAACTGGAAAAAAATTACTTCAAAAGATGGATTACCAGACGGAGATTTAGGGCGAATTGGTCTAGCAATCGCACCTAACAAAACCAATATTGTTTATGCTTTGGTAGAAGCCAAAAAAAATGGATTATACAAAAGTTTAGATGGAGGTTTAAAATGGATTAAAGTCAACGAAAACATGAACGAAATTGGTAACCGTCCATTTTATTATGCAGATTTATATGTTGATCCTCAAAATGAAAATCGATTGTATTCCATATTTACATACGTGAACGTGAGTGAAGATGGTGGAAATAGCTTTAAACAATTGATGCCTGCCTACGGAGTTTCAAATGGTGTTCACCCCGATCATCATGCGTGGTGGATACATCCCAAAAATGGAGATTTTATGATTGATGGAAACGATGGTGGTTTAAATATTACAAAAGATGGAGGAACTTCTTGGCGTTTTATTGGAAACTTACCTGTTGCTCAGTTTTATCATATTAGCGTAGACAATGAAATCCCTTATAATGTTTACGGAGGTATGCAAGACAATGGTTCATGGCGTGGGCCGTCTTATGTTTGGCGCGACCAAGGAATTCGAAATTCATACTGGCAAGAAATTAGTTTTGGTGATGGCTTTGATGTTGTTCCTGATCGCGATGATTCACGTTTTGGATGGTCCATGAGTCAACAAGGCTATGTGAGTCGTTATGACTGGAAAACAGGCAATAACTACACTGTTCGACCTACACATCCAAATCCTGATATAACACTGCGTTTCAATTGGAATGCTGCTATTAATATTGACCCAAAAGACAATAGTACGTTGTATTTTGGTAGTCAATTTGTACATAAATCAACTGATAAGGGCGAAACATGGAACATTATTTCTCCAGATTTAACAACAAATGATCCTGAAAAACTAAAACAACATGAAAGCGGAGGGCTTACAATGGATGCCACAGGAGCTGAAAATCACTGTACAATTTTAGTAATAGAACCATCTGAAATTGAGCAAAATTTGCTTTGGGTAGGAACCGATGACGGAAGAGTACATTTTACAACAAATGGAGGTAATGACTGGAATGAGGTCACCAAAAATATAAAAGGACTTCCAAAAGGCAGTTGGATTACTCAAATAAAGGCCTCTAAAAACAATAAAGGAGGGGCACTACTTGTAGCAAATGACTACAGGAGATTTAATTATACTCCATACGCCTACAGAACTACCAATTATGGAAAAACATGGAAACGAATTGTCGATGAAAATGACACAGAAAGTTATACGCTTTGTATTGTAGAAGATGTAATTGAACCCCATTTGATGTTTTTGGGTACAGATGATGGCCTTTATATTTCTATTGACGCAGGAACAGAATGGACCAAATGGACTAATGGTTTTCCTACAGTTTCAGTAAAAGACTTGGTAATTCATCCTAGAGAACATGATTTAATTATAGGTACTTTTGGAAGAGCGGCTTGGGTTTTAGATGATATTCGACCTTTGCGTGAAATCGCTAAAAATAACACAATTACAAATGAAAATATAAAGCTTTTTGAACCTCCAACAGCATATTTGGCAGCGTACCAACAACCGACAGGAAGCCGCTTTGGTGGCGATGCAATGTATCATGGTACAAATAGAGGTTTTGGAGCACGATTTGCATATCATTTTAATCCAAAAAGCGAAAAAGATACTATAGCGCAGTGGGATACATTAAAACTTCAAATTTTTGATGGAGAACGTTTAATTAGAACACTAAAACAAAAAACACCTGAAGACAATGGTGTTCACTATTGGAGTTGGTACATGGATGAGAAAGGTGTTCAAAGGCCTTCAAAATCTGTTAGAAAATCAAAAAGAGAACCATCGGGAGTAAGAGTTCTTCCTGGCACATACAAAGCTGTTTTGAATTATGGAAACTTGAGTACAGAAACAACAATTGAAGTCAAAAATGATCCAAGACTAGAAATAAATATTGAAGCTCAAAAAGCAGTTTATAAAGCCTCTAAACAATTGGAGACCTACCAAAGTACTGCTGCAAAAGCAACAAAACAACTCGCTGAAAGCAAGGAAATTGCAGAAGATTATTTAAAAGCATTAAAGGAAAAAGACAAAGACACTTATAGCAATAGTATTGAACAAACAGAGTCAATCATTGAAACCATAGAAGATAAATTTGCATTATTCTTTGGAAAAGTGGATAAGCGTCAAGGCATCACCTCCGATCCAAATGTTTCGGTTTTGGAGCGTCTTGGAACAGCTAGCTATTATGTTAGTACACGTCAAAATGGATTAACCTCAACAGAAGAAACTCTTATTATAAATGCAAAAAATGATTTGACAAATGCTCTGGAGCAGGTTAATTCATTTTTTGAGAATGACTGGAAAGATTATCGATCTAAAATAGAAACTATTGACCTTAACCCTTTTAAAAATATTGAAACAATTCACATTGAAAACTAATTTTTGGTGTGATTATTTGATTTTTAAGTTGTATCTATTCATTATTTATTTTGACTTCAACTTCATTTTGACTGCACATATCCATAGGCAATAAAACCAAAAAAATCTTATACAAAGCACATCGCTTTACAATAAAAACTGTGATATCCAACGTTATGGTCACGTAGGTTTCATGTTTTGAAGAAAAGATTTGGGTTTATATACCATCTCAAAAGTAGAAAAAATCAGACACAAAACAAAAATAGAATTGTAGGACTGTTAATTTTAATTAACTTTATAAAAAATAATTTTATGAGAACTTTATTGATGATTGTATTATTTAGTAGTTGCATTATTAGCTGCAAATCTAAATCTGAAAAAAACACAAAAATAGAACCAACAACCATTGAAACCAAAACTTCAAATGAAGATTATAAAACGGATATAAATATACTTCTCAATCCAAAAAATGAGAGTAATGTCAACGGAAAAGTTCGTTTTGCTCAATCTGGAGATGTTGTAAAAATGAAGGCCAAAATTGTTGGGCTTTCAAAAGGTATACATGCCATTCACATCCACGAAAAAAGTGACTGTTCCTCTCCCGATGGAACATCGGCTGGCGGACATTGGAACCCTACGGCCCAACCCCATGGCAAGTGGGGTGCAGAGACCGGTTTTCACAAAGGCGATATTGGAAATTTTATGGTAAAAAATGACAACGAAGAAGTCGTTGTCGAATTCTCCACCAACGAATGGTGTATTGGATGTGGAGATGAAACTAAAGATATTGTTGGCAAAGGTGTTATTATTCATCAAGGAGAGGACGATTTTGTCTCTCAACCCTCTGGTGCGGCTGGTAGTAGAGTAAGTTGTGCTGGAATCATTGAATAATTTTTTTAAAACCTCCATATGAATCCTTCGGCAAAAGGTTGGCTAAAAAAATTGCTTAAAACCCTAGACCAACAACCCAATAATGATGATGGTCTAAAAGATTTTTATCCTAAACTAAAGCGTGTTGGTTTTATTTATGGTAGTAACATAAGTGTTGCCAATAGTGTTTTTATAAATACTGATTTTACACAAGAAGAACGTTGCAAAATCAACCTTATACTTGCCTTACTTAAGGTGTATAAAAAAGAGAAGAATACAACTCAAGATTTTGTGCAATCCATCAAATCATTTTACGAAAATATTGGGTTTTATAAAAAAAGTTTTATTGAAGAGCTTTTGGGTGAAGATATTGAGTTGATCATTCATAAGCGCATTCAAATTGACAACAACGTCATTACCAAAAACTTTAATAATTCCTTAACCAACGCCCTATTGTTTATGGATGTTTTGGCATTTGATGTTTTTCTAAAAAGGCCTAAACATACTTTAGTGTATTTAAAAGAAATTGAATATAGCATCAGAGCAGTAGTTTCAGAAGCACTAAATTCTAAATCTAAAAAAAACAAATACGATAAAAGTTTGATTCGTTTGCTGGAGTCTTCATTACGTGTATCCAATACTAAAAATATAGCATTTGATACACTAAAAGCATCAACGTACTCTGAACTAGAACGCTTATATTTTTTAGATTTAGCGTGTATGGCGACATGGAATGATCAAAAAATTGATAAAGGTGAACAGCTTTATTTTAATAAATTAAAAGAAAAATTTGATTTTTCTAACCAACAAATTGATGATGCCAGTTTGTCTGTAGAAAACTTCTATATCAAATATAAAGATGACGTTGAATTGCTAAGTACTAAAAATTTAGCAGAACGTTTCTATGATAATTCTAGTAAATTGGTTAAAAAACTCATTTCCCGTAATAGCAAAAAACTTTATCAAGAATTAAAGGAAAGTAAAGAACTGATGGTATTGCTCTCTCAATCTACAGTACGAGATTTAACCGATGAAGAAGTCGATAAAATGCAAGAACAACTACTAGATGTTTTAAAATCTATTCCTAGTTTGGCCATTTTTATGTTGCCTGGTGGCGCTGTTTTATTGCCACTTTTTATAAAATTTATACCAAAATTATTACCTTCCGCATTTGACGAAAACAGAATAGAAGACAAATCTTAATACCAAATAATGGGACTAACCAACAATGATATTTTTAAAAAATTAAGAGTAGCACACAAATTGAGAGATGAAGATATCATCAAAATATGTGCACTCAAAGATTTAAAAGTTACAAAAGGAGAAATTAATGCTCTTTTTAGAAACGAGAATCATCCAAAATTTATGCCCTGTGGCGATCAGTTTTTACGTAATTTTTTGGATGGCTTAATTATTCACCTAAGAGGTCCAATGCCGCAAAAACAAATCAAAAAATCATGAAAAAATTATTTTTTTATTGCTTCATTCTAACACTATGCACTCAATGTAAAAATGAGGTAAAAACGTTTCAAATTGATAAAGCCTATATCGAAAGTCTAGAAAAAGAAAGAAAAGATCGCGATAATAGACGTGTAAAATATTTAGAATTATGTGGTCTCTTCAAATTAGATACCACAGGAACCATTTTTGGAATCGATAAAAGCAATAAAGTCAGCACTTCACCTAATGAAATAAATCAAAATATTGGTAAATTTCAATGGGATGGAAAGGTATTTAACTTTGAGGTATTCAATGACATCAAAATCACCGATAGTAATGGTGCAGAAGTACAAACTAAATCTTTGGTTTTAAACGCTATTGGCGACTCTGAAAAATTATTCTTTAATGCTATAAGTTGGCGCGTTATTACACGTTCTGGGGCACTTTATTTGCGTGTTTGGGACAAAAACAACCCTGCTATTGATGCCTTTAAAGGATTTGAAAACTATGCGCCTAATTCAGATTTTATTTTTGAAGCAGATTTTGAATATTTTTCGACTTCTAAATCAGAATCAGTAGCCTCAAAATTGGGGGTTAATGATGTTGTAAATTTTATAGGTAAAGTGCAATTTCAATATGATGGAACATTCTATACACTTGATGTGGGCGAGCAAGGTTGGATGATGGTAGGCGATGCTACTTCTGGCAGTACCACCTATGGTGGCGGTCGATACATGTATATTGATTTACCAGAAACTAAAGGAAAAGTGACCTTGGATTTTAATTATTTATACAATCCCCCCTGCCGTTATTCCGAGTATACAACCTGCCTTTTTCCACCAAGACAAAATGTACTTCCCATAGCCATTGAAGCAGGAGAACTTTTGACTTTCAAAAAATAAATAAAAAAATGGTAACATTTTCGTTAAATAACGTCTTATATATAACCAATTTAATAATTTGAAGTCAACTAACGAAAATGAATTTGTAACGCTTGTACAAAAGCATCAGAATTTGATTCACAAAATCTGTCGTTTATACACAAGAAGTGATGCCGAACATAAAGATTTGTTTCAAGAAATTACTATACAACTCTGGAAAGCATACCCTAAATTTCGTGGCGATTCAAAATTTAGTACATGGATGTATAGAGTGGGATTAAATACTGCAATTACATTATATCGAAAATCAAAACGAAGAATACAAAGTCAGAATATTGATGATTTTTCTTACAAAATTCCTCAAACAGAAGCCTACGACGATACCGAAGATCAACAACTTCAATTGATTTATGAGGCCATAAAAAAACTTAATGATATTGAAAAAGCTTTGATATTCTTGTATTTAGAGAATAAAAATTACAAAGAAATAAGCGAAACTATCGGTATTAGTGAAGTAAATGCACGAGTAAAAATGAACCGTGTTAAGAAGAAATTAAAAAAACAACTAAATCCCTAATTTATGAAAGAATTAGAACGATTAAAAAAAGACTGGAATAAGCAGCAAAATTTTCCAGAGTTGTCAAAAGAAGAGATTTATAAATTTTTGCATAAAAAATCATCTTCTATTGTAAAGTGGATTTTTATCATAAGTTTACTAGAATTTGGGTTTTGGTCACTTATTGCATTAGCCACCAAAAACAATGAAACGCAACAGCGATTTGACTCCTATAACGTAGATCACATCATGATTCCGTTGATGGTAATTGGGTATGTTATTTTGATTTACTTTTTTGTGATATTTTATAAAAACTATAAAGAAATATCTAATACTGATTCTACAAAATCGCTCATGCAAAAGATTCTAAACACACGAAAAACAGTTAAAAATTATGTGATTTTTAATTTAGTGTTTTTATTTATTTCTTCAATAGTTGGAGCGGCCATAGAATTGTCAAATAACCCAGATTTAAAGCTCACTATTTTACAATTTGAAAACACAAATGACCTGTATATTTTCTATGCCATTGTTATAGGAATTACACTAATTACAATTGTAATATTATCGGCAATTCTGTTAGGGTTCTATTATTTGGTCTATGGGATTTTGTTAAAGCGCTTAAAACAAAATTACAAAGAACTGGAAGTCATTGAAGTAGAGTAACTACCAATTACGCTTATGATTTAGAGACTCATTTTCTACAAGTTCCTCTTGAGAAATCACTTTAAGAAAAGAAGGGTGTTGCTCAATAGCATATTCGATTTTTTCAACAATCTGCTCGATAGTTTCATTATCATAATCAATCTCTAGTGGTTCTTTAATTTCCATGGATTGCAGAATATTTTTCTTTCTTATACGAATTCCTTTTTTATCAAAAGCTCGTCTAAAACCATCAATAACAATGGGGACAACAATAGGTTTGTAATGCTTAATGATATGAGCTGTGCCCTTTCGAATAGGTTTAAAAGGCGTAGTAGTGCCCTGAGGAAAGGTAATCACCCAACCATCATCTAGTGCTTTATTAATGTTTGAAATATCACTCATTTTTACCTGTCGATTAACATCTTTTCCAGAGGCACGCCAAGTTCTTTCTATACTAATAGATCCAGCATAAGCAAATATTTTGGGAAGCAATCCAGCTTTCATAGTCTCTTTGGCGGCAACATAATAAAGATTTAATTTTGGATGCCATAAATACCCCACATTTTTTATAGAATCATCACGACCACTTAGGGCGGCATTAAACACATGGAACATCGCTACAACGTCGGCAAAATAGGTTTGATGATTTGAAATAAACAACACATTTGTTTCGGGAAGCTCTCTAAGAATATCAGAACCTTCAATTTTTAATTCATTAAATCCTTGGTAGCGCTGATGGCTTATCACTCCTAGAATGCGAATAATCCATTTTTTTATAAATAAATACTGGCCAAAAATATTAGTCTTGAATAACCCCATAGAATTCAAAAATCAAATGCAAACCTAAGTTAATTTTTTATAATATCTTTTATCATATCTACAATTTCTATCAGAATCATTGCGGTTGCCCCCCAAATAATATGTCCATCAAAATTAAAAGCAGGTACTTGAACGGTTGGACCATACGAAGTTGATACTTTTGTATGTATTTGAAAAGAGTCCTCCAAGAGCTTGTGTAGTGGAATTTCCACAATAGACTCAACCTCAGAGGTTTGTAGTTTAAATTTTGGAGTATTTACAGAAAAACCAACAAAAGGAAAAACCATAAAATTACTAGGTGGAATATATAAATTAGTTAATGCACATACCATTTCTACTTTATTGGACTTTACTCCTATTTCTTCCCATGTCTCACGCAATGCCGTTTGCTCGAGATTTGCATCTTCAGGCTCAGGTTTTCCACCCGGGAAGCCTATTTGCCCCGAATGTACACCATCGTAAGATTTTCGAACAATAAAAACAAGCTGTACATCATTACATTTGTTGGGATAAAATAATGCCATAACAGCAGCTTTTTTTGCATCTTTTATTACAGATTTATTGCGTTCCAACAATTCTTTTCGAAATGGAGGTGCCATTTTCAACTGTGAAGTCACACCTTTGAGCTCCAAATGTTTTATTTCTGATAATATTTTTTCAAATGCATCAAATCTCATATATTTCAAAACTAAATCAAACGCCTTTTATTTTATGCGCTATATTGTATTGCTTTTTATATTTTTTATAAATTGTCAAGATACTAAATCCGAAAAGAAAAATACAACCCAAAAGTCAGTATCTGAGACCCCAACACTTACAACAAAAAAATCAGAGAAAACATCAGAAAAACCTTTTCTTTTAACAGATAAAAATGTGATGGAATTTTTCTTGGAATATGATAAAATTCACAAAGAAGATAAAGTTCGAATCTATACAGATTTTGGCAAAATTGATATCAAACTTTTTGAAGCCACTAAATTTCATCGTTCAAACTTTATTTATTTAACTAAGAAAAAATATTTCGATAATACTCAATTTTATAGAGTCATCAATAACTATATCATTCAAGGGGGTAATAGTGATGACCAAAAAACACTAAACAAGCGCAAAAAAATTGGACGCTATTTGCTTCCCAACGACTACAAAAAAGGGTTCAAACACGATAGAGGGATGGTAAGTATGCCAAGTAGTGCTGTGGAAAACCCCTATAAAATGGCCTCCCCTTTTGAGTTTTTTATTGTACAACAACGCGGTGGTGCACATCATCTTGATGGCGACTATGCTGTTTTTGGAAAAGTAATTCGAGGGATAGAGGTTGTCGATAAAATTGCTGCTGTTCCAACAGACAAAGGCGACTGGCCGCAAAGCAATGTATATATCAACAAAATTGAAATCATCGACTAAGAATCAATTACTTTTTTATAAATTGTAAGACTTTAATTTTATGTTAAAACTAAATTATTATGAACAAACAAAAATACACGATCAAGATTGTACTCATTTACTTATTTGTCTTCTCAATTGTTTTGAGTTGCAAAAATAATAAGAGTACAACTAACGTACTACTACAAGAATGGACTGGCCCCTATGGTGGTATTCCTGCTTTTGATAAAATGCAAGTTGCTGATATTCAGTCTGCTGTAGAGCAAGGCATGAAAGAAAATTTAGAAGAAATTGATGCTATTGCCAATTCTACTGAGGCTCCAACTTTTGAAAACACCATTGAAGCTATGGAACGCTCGGGATCAACTTTAGACAATGTTTTTACCTATTATGGCATTTTGAGTAGCAATATGTCTTCACCAGAATTTAGAGAAGTCCAGGCTACTCTTGCTCCAAAATTATCTGAATTTTCCTCAAAAATCAGTCAAAATCAAAAACTATTTGAGCGTATAAAAACCGTTTATGAAAATGCTCAAAAAACCCCTTTGGAAGATGATCAACAACGTGTTGTAGACCTGATTTATAAAGGCTTTGCCATGCGAGGTGCTGCACTTGATGAAGACAAAAAATCACGTTATGCAGCGATTGACAAAGAACTTTCAACATTGTATAATACCTTTTCCGATAATGTATTACATGACGAGGAAAACTATGTCACCTATCTAGATGACACCCAGCTTGGAGGACTTTCTGAAGGGTTTATAAAATCGGCAGCAGCCATTGCCAAAAGCAAAGGTCAAGACGGAAAATATGCCATTACCAATACCCGTTCCTCAATGGATCCTTTTCTAACTTACTCTAACGAAAGAGCTTTGCGTAAGCAAGTTTGGACCAATTATTATTCAAGAGGTGATAATAATGATAAATATGATAATAAAGCACTTATTGCAGAAATTCTAAAACTTAGACGAGAGCGTGTAGAACTTTTAGGACATCAAAATTATGCCGAATGGCGTTTGCAAGATCGAATGGCCAAAAATCCAGAAAATGCCATGCAACTTATGGAAGCCGTTTGGCCCGCTGCCATCGCTAGAGTCGCTGAAGAAGTCGCCGATATGCAAGCTATTGCTAATACCAATGGTGATAATATCACTATTGAACCATGGGATTACCGCTATTATGCCGAAAAAGTACGTGTTGCAAAATATGATTTAAACAGTGATGAAGTCAAACAATACTTACAATTAGATAAACTTCGCGAAGCGATGTTTTATGTTGCAGGACGATTATTTAATTACAAATTTGAACCTGTTCCTGTAGGTAGTGTTCCTGTCTTTCATGAAGATGTAAACGTTTGGGAAGTTACAGATTTGGATTCAGGAGAGCACATTGGTCTATGGTATTTAGATCCCTTTGCAAGAGAGGGAAAACGCTCTGGGGCATGGGCCACAACCTACCGAAGCCATACCACTTTTGATGGTAAAAAAACCGTTTTGGCTTCCAACAATTCTAACTTCATAAAAGCTGCGCCAGGCGAAGCAGTCCTCATTTCTTGGGACGATGCCGAAACTTTTTTCCATGAATTTGGTCATGCGTTGCACTTCTTTTCTTCAAATGTAAAATACCCCACCCTAAATGGTGGTGTTCGTGATTATACCGAATTTCAATCACAATTGTTGGAACGTTGGTTATCAACAGATGAAGTCATCTCAAAATATTTGGTTCATTACAAAACTGGAGAAGTTATGCCAGATGCTTTAGTAGCAAAAATTAAAAAAGCAGCAACCTTTAATCAAGGCTTTGGAACTACAGAATATTTAGCTTCTGCATTAATGGACATGAAACTACACCTTGCCGAACCAGAGGGCATGGATGTCGGATTTTTTGAAAAAGAAACTTTAGACGCTCTAAAAATGCCAAAGGAACTACCGATGCGCCACCGAACACCTCACTTCGGTCATGTGTTTTCTGGAGAGGGCTATGCTACGGCCTATTATGGCTATATGTGGGCTGATGTCCTAACAGCTGATGCCGCTGAAGCCTTTACAGAAAGTCAAGGCGGATTTTATGATAAAGAGATGGCCAATAAACTTGTAAAATACTTATTTGCACCACGTAATTCTATTGACCCTGCAGAGGCCTACCGCCTATTTAGAGGCCGTGATGCACAAATTGAAGCCCTGATGCGCGATCGTGGGTTTATCAATTAAATTATTACAACATACTTTTAAAAAAGCTCTCTTAGGAGAGCTTTTTTATTTGTCTATCAAAATCTAAAAAATAATAGATAAAAATTATACATTTGTATAAAATACGAATATGACCATCACTCAATTGCATTATGTCTTGGCGGTTGCTGAGCATCAAAATTTTACAAAAGCTGCAGAACATTGTTTTGTAACTCAACCTACCCTTAGCATGCAAGTGCAAAAGTTAGAGGATGAGTTGGGGGTTCAAATATTTAATAGAAATACCAAACCTATTAAACTAACCCAAGTCGGTCAAAAAATTGTCAATCAAGCGAAAAATATTGTTGCAGAAGCCGATCGAATTAATGACATTGTAGATCAAGATAAGGGCTTTATTGGTGGAGAATTCAAACTAGGGATTATCCCTACAGTAATGCCAACACTTCTGCCGATGTTTCTCAAAACCTTTATCAAACGTTATCCAAAAATTAAACTCAAAATTGAGGAACTCAACACAGAAGAATTAATTCAGCGTATCCACGACGGTCATCTGGATGCGGCCATTGCCGCTACCCCACTCAAAATAGAATCCATAAAAGAACGTGTATTATTTTATGAACCTTTTGTTGGATATATTCCACCCAACCATCGATTGGCACATAAAAAACAAATTGAACCCGAAGATTTAGATATCAATGACATGTTGCTCTTAGAGGATGGACATTGTTTTAGAGATGGTGTTCTAAATTTATGTAAAACACTAAAACAGCCTGAGGATAAAGCCGTTCAATTAGAAAGTGGAAGTATCGAAATGTTGGTCAAGCTTGCTAATGAAGGGATGGGAATGACACTTCTCCCCTTTCTGAATACCATTGATTTAAAAGAAAAAGAACAACAAAATTTGCGTCATTTTAAAGAGCCATCTCCAGCACGAGAAGTGAGTTTGATATATAACCGCAACGAATTAAAAATCCAAATTATTGATGCTCTACACAAAAGCATTTCTGGAATTATTAGGGGTGCTATTGCGTTTCAAAATGTAGAAATCATTAGCCCTGTGGCAAAATAAAAATTAAACTAAATAGACCGAACAGCGTCTAAGATCAGGGTTGATTTTCATTAAAGATTCAATAAAAACTTTTAATTCTTCAATTTCATATGGTAATAAGCGTTCCATCGCTTTTTTTACTTCAGTACAAAATAGGTTGGTGTCAAAACTTACTTTTTTGAGTACCATTTTGGTATACTCAAACATTGCTCTTGCCATTTATTTTAGATTTAGAAATTAAAAGTAGTTTTGATATATAGGCAGTTGATTTGAATTTTAATTAAAATTAGAAAAAAAAATAAAGCCACCAAAAAATTTAACATTTAGGACTTAAGTTTTACACTCCAAAGAAAATTAAACACAGAAACTACATCACCAGACGCGTCACGCCCCTCTGCAGTTAGCGTTATTGTTTGACCAGCTCCAGTTTCAATAGCTTTTTTTAACAACATATCAATCTCCTTCCCTTGAGTACACGAGAAAATAATTTGGCCCTTAGCCTTCTTTGTAAATTGAGCTTCATTTTTGATGACAAGCATAGACATGTTTCTATTTAATTGCTTAATTTTCATTATTATAAGTGCTCCTGTAGCCAATTCTGCTGCCATACCTTGAACGGCCCAAAACATGGACTTAAATGGGTTTTTATTAATCCATTTGTGCCGAACATGAACTCGACAATACTCTGCATTAATATGTTTTACCCTTACCCCACACAAAAAAGCTGAAGGTAGATTATATATCAAAAAAAAATTGAATTTACGTGGTGTCAAAATCACTAAAACTAATGTTACTCTGCTAATATAGACATTATAAATGATGTTTTACTATGTTAAATAAATGTTAAAATATAATACTATGTTATGCATAATACCTTTTAATGTATAGATTTGTAAAAATTTTGAATAAAAACATGAAGTTAGAAAACACCAAAGCGCAAATGCGAAAAGGGGTTTTGGAATTCTGTATTCTTTCCGTTCTAGAACCCAAAGACGCCTATGTTGCAGAGATTTTAGAGACGCTAAAAGACGCTAAAATGCTGGTGGTAGAAGGTACAATTTATCCTCTACTCACACGCTTAAAAAACTCTGGTCTTTTGCAATACCGATGGGAAGAATCGCCCACTGGACCTCCACGCAAATATTATGGATTAACTGAATCTGGAAAACTATTTTTAAAAGAATTAAACACAACATGGAATGCATTGCAAAGTGCAGTTTCAATTGTGACCCAAAATCAAACTAAACAATGAAAAAAACAATAAGTATAAATTTAGCAGGGCTCTTTTTTCATATCGATGAAGATGCGTATAATCAACTACAAAATTATTTGGCTGCTGTAAAACGTTCTATGCAAAATGAACAAGGAACATCAGAAATTATTGCAGATATTGAAGCACGAATTGCAGAGTTATTTTCGGAACGAATAAGTTCGAGTCAGCAAGTCATCACTTCAAAAATTGTTGAAGATATTATTAATATTATGGGACAACCTGAAGATTATAACATTGATGATGAAAACCATAATAACACTACTGATGAACATACAAACAACACTACTGATGAACATACAAACAACACTATTAAGCGATTATTTCGTGATAAAGAAAATGCTTTTGTAGGCGGTGTTTCTGCAGGACTGGGGCACTATTTTGGTATTGAAGCGCTGTGGGTACGATTGATTTGGATATTGCTCGTTTTTGGCCTTGGTACAGGCGTATTGCTTTATGTAATTTTATGGTGTCTAATCCCAGCCGCAAACACAACAGCCGAAAAACTTTCAATGATGGGAAAGCCCATTAACATTACCAATATAGAAGAACAAGTTAAAGAAGGGTTTGGTAATGTAAAAGAGCACTTAGATAAAGTGACTGAAAAAGTAAAACAACAAGATTTAAATGCATTACAAAATAAATCTCGTTCCTTTTTTGAAGCCCTTAGTTCATTTTTATCTATCCTTTTTAAATTATTTATTAAAGTAATTGGTATACTATTAATCATATCTGGAGTTTTTGCAATTATTACAACAACAATCAGCTTTTTTACATTAGGAATTTTTGGAGTAACTGTTCCAGGAATTGAAATTGAAAGCCTAATAAACACCACAAGCGTACCGCTTTGGTGGATGACAGTTGTTTTGCTAATTACAGTTATTATCCCTCCATTATTTATTGTTTTTCTTGGACTACGATTGTTGAAAACAAAAAGTACATTCCTAAACAAAAAGGTTCGTATTTCATTGTTTGTAATATGGAGTATTGCCGTTTTACATCTCGTTGTGTTTAGTGTACTTCAACTCGTTGATTTTAAAGAAAAAGCGTATGTAACAAAAATAAATGAACTTCCAGTGACTCAAAATGACACCTTATTTTTGGAAATGTCAAAAAATGCTACTTTCACAAAACTAACATATAGAGATCTATTTAGAAGTGATGATTTTAAAGTGTACAGAGACGATAATCAAAACCAGTTGATTTACGGTTCTAACATTCGACTAATTATACGTTCCACAAATGATTCATTGGGTTCTATTTCTGTTGAAAAATCTTCTCGTGGAAAAACCTATGAACTCGCAAAAGAACGTGCCGAAAACGTACAATATGGATATACTTTTGATGAGAATACACTTAAGCTGGACTCCTATTTAACGACTGATATTGCTCATAAATTTAGAGATCAGGGGGTTGAAGTTATTGTGACGCTTCCAAAAGATGCTGTGCTCTATGCAAACAAAAACACCTATACGTTCCATCGAAATTATGATATACACCAAGATCTTTTGAAAAATGGAGAAGAAGAACACTTTTTAAAAGTGAAATCTAACACCTTAGAATGTTTAGATTGTAAAAACTAAATTATGTTTCAGTTATTTAAATATATTTTGGAGATCATCATAGATTTGGTATTAATATTGTTGTCTTAAATCTAAAAATAATTAAAAATGGCATATCACAAAATCTATGGTGGAAGTTTTATTGTCGTAGAATTGATTCTTGAAAACCTTGACAATCAAGGAATTACAGCTATCATAAAAGATGAAACAGAATCTGGACGTTTGGCTGGATTTGGCCCAACAACTTATGGCCATCAAGACGTTTTTGTTCACGAAAGTGAAAAAGAAAAAGCGCAACAAATTATAGCAGTAACATTAGCAAATTTAGAACTTTAGTCTTTACTATATACTAGCAGACTATAATTTCAAATCATTTATTGTATTTTAGGGGCTCAAAATACAGTCCATCATGCGCAATAGTATTATCATTTTATTAAGTTTATGTTTAAATTTTGGTGTTTCTCAAAACTTGGAAGTTCCTGTAGACACTTCTGTGATTACACAACATAAAACAACCATAAAAGGAGTTTCTGTCAACTATACTGCCGAAACGGGTATGCAACCCGTGTGGGATAAAGATGGTGCCGTTATTGCAAGTCTTTTTTACACCTATTACACTCGAAATAACGTTAAAAGTCGTGCAGAGCGTCCATTGATTATTTCATTCAATGGTGGGCCCGGCTCAGCGTCAGTTTGGATGCACATGGCTTATACTGGTCCTCGAATTCTAAAGGTTGATGAGGAAGGTTACCCTGTTCAACCTTACGGATTTAAAAGTAATCCAAATTCTATTTTGGATGTTGCTGATATTGTATTTGTAAATCCTGTAAATACAGCTTACTCGCGAATGATACCTAACGAAGATGGCGAAATGCCAGACCGTAATCAATTTTTTGGAATCAATGAGGATATAGCATATCTCTCTGGATGGATTAATACTTTTGTTACACGAAAGAATCGATGGGAATCTCCAAAATATATCATAGGTGAAAGTTATGGTGGAACTCGCGTGATGGGACTCTCTTTAGCTTTACAACAAAATCAATGGATGTATCTAAATGGTGTTATTTTAGTTTCGCCGGCGGATTATAAAACCTTACGTGTTGGTGGCCCTGTTTCTTCTGCACTCAATCTCCCCTACTATGCTGCAACGGCTTGGCATCACAAAATGCTTCCAGAAAAACTTCAATCCAAAGATCTATTAGATGTTTTACCTGAAGTTGAAAACTTTACAATAAATATTCTAATCCCTGCATTGGCCAAAGGCGGATTTATTGCAGAAGAAGAAAAAATGAGCGTCAGCGAAAAAATGGCCTATTACTCTGGTATAAGTAAAAAAGCGGTACTTCAACACAATTTGGATGTGCCAACTAGTTTTTTTTGGAAAGAATTATTGAGAGATAAAACAGGTCAGACCATTGGACGGCTGGACTCAAGATATTTAGGTATTGATAAAAAAGAAGCGGGCTCTAGCCCCGATTATAACGCTGAATTAACTTCTTGGTTGCATTCTTTTACGCCAGCAATTAATCATTATATAAAAAATGAACTAAAGTTTGAAACCGATCTTAAATACAATATGTTTGGCTCTGTTCGACCATGGAACAATGATAATGACAATACAAGAGACAATTTACGCTTGGCGATGGCTCAAAATCCTTATTTAAAAGTGCTTAACCAGTCTGGATATTATGATGGAGCAACGACCTATTTTAGTGCAAAATATACGCTTTCGCAAATTGATCCAAGTGGAAAAATGAAAGATCGCTTTACATTTAAAGGCTACAGAAGTGGGCATATGATGTATTTGCGAAATGAAGATTTAATTCAATCTAATGAAGATTTAAGAGATTTCATTAAAGCATCTTCTGCAGATGGAAAAGCAGCAAAATATTAATGTCTGAATTAAAAGTCAGCATTGTAATTCCTGTAAAAAATACTGCAGAATTTCTCCCAGAATGTTTGGAATCCATAATCTCGCAAAGCTATTCGAATTGGGAAGCACTAGTAGTTGATGACGGCTCAACTGACAATAGTGTACAAATCGTTTCAGATTTTGCTAAAAAAGACCATCGGATTCGCTTACTCACAAATTCAGGAACTGGCATAATTGATGCGCTTAAAACTGCATATGCTGTTGCCAATGGAAAATTGATTACAAGAATGGATAGCGATGATATCATGACCAGTGATAAGTTGCTTAAAATGAGTACTATGCTTAAAACATATGGAAAAGGACATGTTGCTTTAGGCTTGGTCAAATATTTCTCTAAAGAGGGTTTAAAAGATGGATACAAACGCTACGAAAAATGGCTCAATCGCTTGACTAAAAAAGGGGGTAATTTCAATGAAATTTACAAAGAATGTGTCATTCCATCTCCTTGTTGGATGGTTTACACATCAGATTTTGAGCGCTGCGAAGGTTTTAAACCAAACATCTATCCTGAAGATTATGACCTTGCATTTCGCTTTTTCAAATATGGTTTAAAATGTATTCCTAGCAATGAAGTATTTCACCATTGGAGAGATTATGCCATTAGAACTTCAAGAACGAGTGAGCATTATGCTGAAAACTCTTTTTTGGAATTGAAACTCCACTATTTCATGGAATTATCTTATGACCCATCAAAAACTTTAATTATTTGGGGAGCTGGTACAAAAGGCAAAAAAATGGCTAAACTCCTTTCAAAATCAACAATCCCTTTTGAATGGATATGTGATAATCCAAAAAAAATAGGTAAAGAAATTTATGGAAAAACACTACAACCTTTTGAATCACTTTCAAAAATTGAAGACTATCAAAGTATAATTACTGTTGCAAATCGTGAAGCACAAGACAGCATTAAAACCTATTTTGATATCCATCAAAAAAAGGCCATGAAAGATTACTTTTTCTTTTGCTAAGGGTTCATTTTAATAAATTATATTTGAGCTATGTTTTTTAAAATGCAGTTTCTATATCCCGAAGTTTTATATGCGCTTTTTGCGCTTATAATTCCTATAGTGGTGCATTTATTTCATCTTCGGAAATTTAAAAAACAAGAGTTTACTAATATTGCATTTTTAAAGAAAATTAAACTCCAAACGCGTCAAAGTGCAGTCCTAAAAAAATGGTTGATTTTGACGCTGAGATTACTAGCACTTAGTTGCATCATTATGGCTTTTGCTCAGCCCTATTTCTCCAATCAAAAAATCAAAAATACTACTCCAGAAGTGGTGATTTACATCGATAATTCATTCAGTATGCAAGCGCTAGGCCCTAATGGTGCACTTCTAGAACGTTCTGTACAAGAAGTACTGAATCATCTGGATGAAAAACTAAATGTAAATGTTTTTACAAATACAAAAACATATCGAAATAGAAGGCTAAAAACCCTTCAGGATGAACTTCTAGATATTGAATGCGTAGCACATCAATTGGACATAAAAACTGTTATTTCTAAAGGAAAAATGTTGTTTTCTAAAAGCACATCAAATCCTAAATATTTTATCATAATTTCTGATTTTCAACAAACAAATAACGCCTTTGAAACCATAAAAAAAGACACCAATATCAGTCTGTTTTTAATCCATAAAAAACCTATTAAAACCGAGAATTTTTATATTGAAACTGTTGAAATTTCATCACAAACAAATGGATACGATATTGAAATTCAAGCCAATAGTAACTCTAAAACTCAAGACAGCTTGACCATAAGTTTATACAACGATCAAAAGCTTTTGGGGAAGTCTATTGTGTTGAAAAATCGAAGTTTTAAAAATACTTTTTCACTTCCAAAAAGCAGTTCCTTAACAAAGGGGAAACTTGTATTGGACGATAACAATGGACTTGTTTTTGATGACACATATTACTTTAATATCCCAAAGGAAAATAGAATTAAGGTGATGGTGGTTAGTGAACAAAAAAACACCTATCTATCACGAATTTTTACAGATGACGAATTTTTATTTTTAGAACAAAATATAAATGCAGTAGTGTATAGCGAACTTAAAAATCAAGATTTACTTATTTTGGATGCCTTAGAAAACATTTCGGTAGCATTTATTAGCAATGTCAAAGACTTTTTGAATAAAGGTGGAAATGTTGTTATAATACCACATTCAAACGAAAATATTGATGAGTACAACAGCATCCTAAACCAAAACATTTTACAAAACAAAACAGTCCTATCAGATCAAAAAATTACAACAATCAATTTTGATCACCCTATTTATAAAACGGTTTTTGAAACCAGCATCAAAAATTTTCAATTTCCTAAAGTGAAAAAATACTTTCCTTTGAAGTCAACATCAAATGTACTTTTGAGACTTCAAAATGAAACTCCATTTTTGGCACAATATGATAATGCTTATGTATTCTCATCAAATATAAGTTCGGAGGATTCTAATTTTATCAATTCACCCTTAATTGTCCCTACCTTTTATAGCATCGCCAAGTCAAGTTATCAACTGCCAAAAACACAATATACCATTGGCCACAAAAATGAAATTGAATTAAATTATAATATCAATACAGATGAAGTTTTACAGATAACAAATGACGAAAAAAGCTACATTCCACTGCAAAACAAACAGCACTCAAAACTTAAAATCACAACCGAAGATTTACCTGAAAAAGCAGGACATTATGCCCTTCATTACAAGTCGGATACGTTACAGTTTTTGAGCTATAACTTTGATCGAAATGAAAGTGTTTTGCGATACTTAGACCTAGAAGAATTGTTCTCTGATTTTAGCACTGAAACTATTGAGAGTAGTTTGAACTTCATAAAAAGTAGTGTAAAAATTAAGTCCATATGGAAATGGTTTGTTATTTTTGCCCTAGTATTTTTGGCTTTAGAAATGCTCATCTTAAAATTTTTTAAATGAACGTACTCATAAAATCAGCTACAATTCTTGATGCAAAAAGTGATTTTCACAACAAAACACAAGATATTTTAGTTGAAAATGATCGTATTACCGAAATTGCCAATGCTATAAAAAATACCAAAAATTATCCTGAAATTTCATTAAAAAATCTTCATGTTTCTCAAGGTTGGTTTGATAGTAGTGTGTCTTTTGGAGAACCCGGTTATGAAGATCGAGAAACTATTGCCAACGGGCTTTCGGTAGCAGCGCACTCTGGATTTACAAATGTTGCGCTCAATCCAAATACATCTCCAGTTATTGATAGCCATTCAGGAGTAGCATTTGTACAAAACAAATCAAAAAATACTGCAACACAACTACACGCTGTTGGCGCACTCACACAAGGTGCAAAAGGATCACATCTTGCGGAACTTTATGATATGCATTCTGCTGGGAGCGTTGCTTTTGGAGATTATAAAAAACCGATTTCAAATCCAAATGTTTTAAAAATTGCGCTTCAGTATGCCGCAAATTTTGGTGGACTGGTGCAGTCTTTTCCACTTGAAGAAGATATTGCAAGAGCTGGAATGATTAATGAAAATATTACAAGTACTCGACTAGGCTTGAAAGGAAATCCAAATCTTGCCGAAGAACTTCAAGTTGCACGAGATATTTCAATTTTAGAATATACTGGTGGAACTCTTCATATTCCAACTATTTCGACTACAAAATCTGTTGCGCTTATTCGTGATGCAAAATCAAAAGGATTGGATATTAGTTGTAGTGTTGCTATTCATAATTTAATTTTTACAGATACTTGCTTGGAGAGTTATAATACAAATTGTAAAGTAAATCCTCCGCTAAGAACTCAAAATGATATTGATGCACTTATTGAAGGACTAAAAGACGGAACAATAGACATGGTTACTTCTGACCACGACCCTGTTGCAATTGAATACAAAAAAGTAGAATTTGATTTTGCTGCTTTTGGGACCATAGGTTTGGAAAGTGCTTTTGGTGCGCTTAATTCTATTTTCACAACTAAGCAAACCGTAGAATTTTTAACGAAAGGAAAAAAACGTTTCAATATTCCTGACAACAGAATTGCTGTTGGAAATGAATGTAGTATGACACTTTTTGACCCTAAAAGTACATATGTTTTTGAGTCGAAACATATCCATTCGAAATCTAAAAATTCAATGTTCTTAGGTCACCAATTGAAAGGTATTGTATATGGTATAATTGCCAACAATATATGCACCATTGATCTGTAAACTTAATTGAAATTCATTATGAAATCTGAAAAAACTATGGCATTTGTAAGCTATCTTACTCTGTTGGGACTACTTATTGCCTATCTGAAAAATAATCCGAAAAATTCGTTTGTAAGTTTTCATATTCGTCAATCGTTGGGACTCTGGCTCACTTTTTATATTTTAGGTAATACCGTTGGGAATTTTGACAGCTGGTGGATTACATTATCGTTTTGGGCATTTTTCATGGTGCTGATGTTCTATGGAATTTCTTCAGCATTGACTGGTAAAACAACAGCGGTGCCATTGGTTGGAAAATTTTATCAAAACATCTTCAAAAACTTACATTAGATGCATGAAAAAACACTCCCTCTTTTCTATGTGAAAAGACCATCTAAGCTTCAAAAGAACGCACCGCTTCTTGTACTTTTACACGGATATGGAAGCGATGAAAATGATTTATTTTCGTTTTCCAGCGAACTTCCCGAAGAACTGTTTATCATTTCACTTAGAGCGCCTCATCCTTTGCAGCCCTATGGCCATGCGTGGTATGCTATAAATTTTGATGCACAACAAAACAAATGGAATGATGCTCATCAGGCCAAAGCCTCTATGAAAACCATCACAAAGTGCATTGACTTAGCTTGTCAAAAGTATGAGCTAAACACTAAAAATGTGAGTTTATTGGGGTTTAGTCAAGGGTGTATTTTAAGTATGGCTCTAGCGATCAATTATCCGAAAAAGTTTAAAAACGTCATTGGATTGAGTGGCTATATCAGTCTCGAATTTTTAGAAAATACTATGAAGTCGGAGGACTACAATCATCTCAATTTTTATTGCTCACATGGGAGTTCAGACCAAGTAATTCCTGTAGAATGGGCTCGAAAAACACCAACAATTCTTAATAAATTAGGAATAAAACACACCTACAGTGAATTTCCAGTTGGACATGGTGTAGCACCACAAAACTTTTTTGAGTTTAAGGACTGGTTGAAAAAAAGAATATAAGCGCAAATTAAACCTCTTTTAGCTTAGCTTCAAGCTCATTTTTTTTTATTTCTAGTTGTTCAATTTTCGATTGATAAATTTTAATGTCTTTCTCATATTTATCAATAATACGCTTCGAATTGGCATATTGAAAAACAATGACTAAAAGTGCAAAAAGTAGTGCGTAAGTCAGGAATTTTGATTTCATTTTAAATGATAATTTCTAATTGATCGTAGGCTAAAAAAATGGATTCTGGTAGTGCTTTTTGGACTTCATCATGAAAGCCCATGTGATGACTAATATGGGTTAAATACGCTTTTTTGGGACGAATTTGTTTGATTAACGCTATAGCTTCCTCCAAATTCAGATGTGATAAATGAGGTTCTATTCTTAAAGCATTAATCACTAGTACGTCTAGATTTTGAAGTTTTTCAATTTCTTCTTTTGCAATAGTTTTTGCATCTGTCACATAAGCAAAATTATCTACTCTAAAACCAAAAACAGGAAGCTTATGGTGGTAAACTTCTATAGGCGTAATTTTTTTATTTTCAATAAAAAATGATTGGTTTTCAATGGGATGCGTATCAAGAGTTAGAACGCCAGGATATTTATTATTTGTTTCAAAAATATATTCAAATCGTTTTTTTAAAGCCTCAAGAACTCTCTTGTGTGCATAAACTGGCATATCGCCCTGACGAAAATAAAAAGGACGTAAATCATCCAATCCCGCTGTATGATCGCTATGCTCGTGGGTAAATAAAACAGCATCAATATTGGTACAATTTGTCCTAAGTAATTGTTGCCGGAAGTCTGGACCACAATCAATCAAAATGGTAAAATCCTCCCATTCTAAAAGAACAGAAACCCGCAAACGCTTGTCTTTTGGATTTGTACTCAAACATACAGGATGTTGACTTCCAATTATGGGAATTCCTTGTGATGTGCCTGTTCCTAAGAAAGTAACTTTCAAAACTGTATTATTTTTCACAAAAATAGAGTATTTTTTTTTGTCACTTTGACTAAATCCCTAACTTTGTATAACTCACAACTACACAAAGTAAAGATGGAAATAACTTTAAAAGGTGATGCAAAAATTGAAAGCGTACCGTCCCTAAAAGCTAAAGCTTTACGAATTAACCTCAACGAAAATATTTATGGAACTTTTGCCGAAATCGGTGCAGGTCAAGAAACGGTTCGGCATTTTTTTCGTGCCGGTGGTGCTTCTGGAACTATAGCAAAAGCCATGTCTGCATACGATAAATCCTTCAGTGATGCTATATATGGCACAGAAGATGACCGTAGATATGTTACCGAAAATAGATTGCGAAAAATGCTAGCGCACGAAGTCCAACTTATTGAAGATCGAATTTCTAGAGACGATAATCCCAACAGAATGTTTTTTAGTTATGCCAATACAGTAACTACAATAGATTTTGCTAAACGTTATAAAGGCCATGGATGGGTAGGTATCAAGTATCAAATTGACCCAAAAGAGGATTATAACGAAATTATTTTGCACGTCCGTTTCAAGGAAAATGATGCACGTTTGCAACAAGAAACACTCGGGAAATTAGGTACAAATCTAATTTATGGTGCATTTTATAAACACAATGAACCCAAAAAATTACTACGTTACCTCTACGATCATTTGGACAAAGACCAACTAGAAATTGATACGATCAACTTTTCAGGACCTGTATTCAAAGATGTTGATAACCGATTGATGAGTTTACAATTGGTGAAAAATGGAATGACAGATGCTGTAATGTTTGCACCAGACGGGAACAACGTTTTACCAGCGCGGGTTTTGTACAAGAAAAATATTTTAGCCTTTAGAGGAAGTTTCAGACCTGTTACACGAGTGAATGTAGACATGTATGAAAACTCCTTTGAAATGTTTACAAAAGAACATAAAGTAGACCCCGATAAAACACAGGTTGTTTTTGAAATTACACTATCCAACTTAAGAGCATCTGGTGGGGAAATTGATGAGCAAGATTTTATGGATCGAGCAAGACTGCTTTGTTCATTAGGACAGACGGTTTTGATTTCGAATTTCCAAGAATACTACAAACTTGTGGAATATTTTAGTCAATATTCCAAAAAACGAATGGTGCTGTCTATGGGTGTAAATAATCTTGTGGATATTTTTGATGAAAAATACTATCGCCATTTGAGTGGTGGAATTTTGGAAGCTTTCGGTAAACTATTCCATAAAGATCTCAAAGTTTATCTGTATCCTATGCTAAAAGAAGACGGTACACTTGTTACTAGTGACAACCTGAAAGTACACCCGCGAATGAAAGAACTTTACAAATTTTTTAAATACACAGGAAAACTTGTAGATATTGAAAATTATAGACCAGAAGTTTTGGATATTTTCTCTAGAAAAGTACTTAAAATGATTGCCGCAGGTGATGATGGCTGGGAACCTTTACTTCCTACCGTTGTTTCAAATATGATAAAAGAACAAAAGCTTTTTGGGTATTCAGAAAAAGAAGTTGAAACCTCCTAAAATTTAGAATTATTTCAATATTTGAGCTGTGTGCTCTTTTGTTTTTACTTTCGTTATGATATCCTCAATAACCCCTTTTTCATCAATTACAAAAGTGATACGATGAATGCCATCGTATTCACGTCCCATAAACTTTTTTGGACCCCAAACGCCGTATGCATTGATGACAGACTTATCTTCGTCAGCCAATAAATCATAAGGAAATTCATGTTTATTTTTGAAGTTAGATTGACGCTTTGGACTATCGGCACTAACACCCAAAACATCATAACCTTTAGCAACAAAGCGAGTGTAATTATCACTCAAATTACAAGCTTCTAAAGTACAACCGGGAGTACTTGCCTTTGGATAGAAAAATAACACTAGTTTTTTACCTTCAAAATCAGATAAACTAACGGTATTTTCGTCTTGGTTAATACTTTGAAAATCAGGGGCTTTGTCGCCAATTTGTAATGTAGTCATATTTAGTATCTTTGGTGAACAAAGATAATCGAATGACAAAAAAAGAAAAGGTAAATTTTGTTATAAAAACCTTAAATAATTTATACCCAGAAATTCCTGTCCCTTTGGACCATAAGGATCCTTATACTCTGCTAATTGCAGTGCTGCTTTCAGCACAATGTACCGACGTACGTGTCAATCAAATCACCCCTATTCTTTTTGCCAAAGCAGATAACCCCTACGACATGATTAAAATGAGTGTAGAAGACATCAAAAGCATCATTCGCCCTTGTGGTCTATCTCCAATGAAAAGTAAAGGGATTTATGGATTATCTAAAATATTGATTGAAAAACACAATGGAGAAGTTCCTCAAAGTTTTGAGGCCCTGGAAGCTCTACCTGCCGTAGGCCATAAAACCGCAAGCGTTGTGATGGCTCAGGCTTTTGGTGTTCCTGCTTTTCCTGTGGATACACATATTCATCGTCTTATGTACCGCTGGAATTTATCCAATGGAAAAAGTGTAGCACAAACCGAAAAAGACGCCAAACGATTATTTCCAAAAGAACTTTGGAACGACCTGCATTTACAAATCATTTGGTATGGCCGAGAGTATTCTCCCGCTCGTGGATGGAACTTTGAAAACGATTTGATTACCAAAACTATTGGTCGAAAATCGGTGATAAAAACTCTACAAAAAAAATCCTGAACCATGGTTCAGGATTTTTTTAACTTCAAAGTTTAGTTGATAAAGGTTTCAAAATTATTTGTACCAATTGGCACAATTTTGAGCGCTTTTGAATAATTCAGAAGAAAATTAACCGTTTCTTCCCGCGGTTTAAGTTGTTCAGAATTTGAGGGTTCTTGAGTGTAAAGTTTTGCCATTCGCAATCATTTTTTGTGTGTGATTTACTACCAAAACGCAAAACTTTTACTTTTATTATATCAACCTCTAATTTATAAGACTAATATTGTGTTTTTCAATCATTTTACGAAGGTTTATCAACCCATAACGCATACGTCCTAGTGCAGTATTGATACTTACCCCTGTGTTTTCTGAAATCTCTTTAAAACTCATATCTTGATACATACGCATCTTTATAACTGCCTTTTGATCTTCTGGTAATTCTTCAAGTAATAAACGAACATGATCAGAAATTTGTTGATCCACAAGTCTGTGTTCTGCATTTGCACTACCATCTGATATTACAGAAAAAATATCAAAATCATCATTATTTTTAAATTTTGGCATGCGATTATTTTTTCTAAAAAAATCAATCACAAGATTATGAGCAATACGCATCACCCATGGTAAAAATTTACCTTGTTCGTTGTACTTCCCTTTTTTTAGTGTTTTTATCACCTTAACAAAAGTATCTTGAAAAATATCTTCCGTTGCATCGCGGTCATATACTTTGGAAAATATAAAACCATACAAACGGTGTTGGTGTCTATTAATGAGAATAGAAAGCGCAATTTCCTGTCCTGAAATGTAATTGTTTACGAGCTGGGCGTCGCTTAGAGATTTGATGTTCATAACATTACTAATTTTAGAAACACCAATAAGGTGTTGAGATTAAAATTTCTTTTTAAAGTAATGTTATTTTATAAGCGATTCTTTTAGAATTGAAATCAAATATAAAGGGTTTAAAACTAGAAATCCAAATTTTTGTTGTTTTTTTATTCTTAATAAGACGTTAATCTCTTTTATTTCTTTGAGCAATAATGGTATCTTTACGTCTTATTTTTGGTCAATGTCAAACACGTTTTCTAAGCTACACCCAAAAGATTATATTCTAATCAAGGGCGCAAAATTACACAACCTAAAAAATGTTGATGTGGCAATTCCACGCAACAAGCTGGTTGTACTAACTGGTCTTTCTGGTTCTGGAAAATCAAGCTTAGCGTTTGATACACTTTATGCCGAAGGACAACGCCGATACGTGGAAAGTTTATCGAGCTATGCACGTCAGTTTTTAGGACGGTTACACAAACCAAATGTTGATTACATAAAAGGTATTGCACCCGCAATTGCAATTGAACAGAAAGTCAATTCAACAAATCCACGCTCTACAGTAGGTACTTCGACCGAAATTTATGATTACCTAAAATTACTTTTTGCTCGAATTGGCACCACATACTCCCCTATTTCAAATGGTGTTGTAAAAAAAGACAACACCACAGATGTTGTAGATTATGTTCAATCTTTTGATGAAAATCAAAAATTACTTTTGCTTGCTCCAATTCATCTAGAAAAGGGCCGCCAATTGGACGAAAAATTAAAAACGCTTCAAAATCAAGGGTTTTCACGAATTAAAATCAATAATAAAGTAGAACGTATAGACCATTGTATTGGTATTGGTGCAGAAGTCTCTAATCTAAAGCTTGTAGTCGATCGTATTATTGTACGCCACGAAGAAGATTTTTTTAATCGCCTTGCAGATGCTATTGAAATGGCTTTTTACGAAGGAAAGGGGAATTGTGAAATTGAAAATTTAGACCAAAATTCAACCCAAGTTTTTAGTAATAATTTTACACTAGACGGACAAACATTTCTTGAACCTACAACCCATCTTTTTAGCTTCAATAATCCCTATGGCGCCTGTCCAAAATGTGAAGGTTATGGTGATGTTGTAGGGATAGATGAAAGTCTTGTGATCCCCAATACAACACTGTCAATTTATGAAAATGCCATTTTCCCTTGGCGTGGAGAAAGCATGTCTTATTTTAGAAATGAACTAGTCAATACTAGTCATAAATTTGATTTCCCAATACACAAGCCCTACTTTGAATTAAATGCAAAACAAAAAAAATTGCTCTGGACTGGGAATTCATATTTTACAGGGCTCAATGCATTTTTTGAAGAGTTAGAAGCCAAAGCCTATAAAGTTCAAAACAGAGTAATGCTTTCTCGTTATCGTGGTAAAACAAAATGTAGCAAATGTGAAGGCAAACGACTACGTGAAGAAGCCAATTATGTAAAAATTGGTGGGCGTTCAATTACAGATTTAGTAGAGTTACCCATTAAGGAACTTAAAGTTTTTTTTGAGCAATTGACACTTACAGAAAATGAAAACGAAATTGCAAAAAGACTGTTAGTTGAAATCAGAAATCGCTTGCGTTTTCTATCTAATGTTGGGCTCGATTATTTAACTCTAAATAGAAAATCAAACACACTTTCTGGTGGCGAAAGCCAACGAATAAACCTTGCTACATCTCTTGGTAGTAGTCTTGTTGGCTCTATGTATATTTTGGATGAGCCCAGCATAGGTTTACATTCCAAAGACACAGAACAGCTCGTTTCTGTCCTAAAATCATTACGTGATTTAGGCAATACGGTTATTGTTGTTGAACACGATGAAGTTATTATGAAAGCCGCAGATTATATTATTGATATTGGTCCTGAAGCTGGTAGTTTCGGTGGAGAAATTATGGCCACAGGTGATTATGACACTATTTTAAAAAACAACACACTAACGGCAAAATATCTCAATGGAACAATGGCTATTGAACTCCCAAAAAACCGCAGAACATCAAAATATGCTGTAAAAATTAAAGGAGCACGTGCCAATAATTTAAAAAATATAGATGTTGAATTTCCATTAAATATGCTCACTGTGGTCACAGGTGTTTCTGGAAGTGGAAAAAGTACATTAGTTAAAAACATTTTATATCCTGCTCTAAATAAAGCCCTTGTTGGATATGGTGAAAAACCTGGCGATTTTTCAAGTATTTCAGGAAACTTTAGTTCTGTAAAATTTATTGAATTTGTAGATCAAAACCCTATTGGGCGGTCTTCGCGCTCCAATCCTGTAACTTACATCAAAGCGTATGATGATATCCGAATGTTGTTTTCAAAACAAAAACTTAGTACGCTAAGAAATTACCAACCAAAACACTTCTCTTTTAATGTTGATGGCGGGCGCTGCCCTAGTTGCAAAGGCGAAGGTGTTGTAACAATTGAAATGCAGTTTATGGCTGATGTACAACTCAAATGTGAAAGCTGTCATGGAAAACGTTTCAAAAAAGAAGTTTTAGAAGTCAAATTCAATGAAAAAACAATAGATGATATTTTGAATATGACTATTGATGAATCTTTGACTTTTTTTGAGACACACAATTGCACCAAAATAAAAAAGAAACTACAGCCTCTACAAGATGTTGGTTTGGGCTATGTAACGCTTGGACAAAGCTCTTCTACCCTTTCAGGTGGCGAAGCACAGCGTATCAAATTAGCTTCATTTTTGGGCAAAGGAACTAACAGCGAATCGGGGCTTTTTATTTTTGATGAACCGACAACAGGTTTGCATTTCCATGATATTAAAAAACTGCTTAAATCATTTAATGCACTTATTAATCATGGCCATTCTATTATTGTGATTGAACATAATTTGGAACTCGTCAAATCTGCTGATTATATTATTGATTTAGGCCCAGAGGGTGGGAAAAATGGTGGCCATCTTTTGGCCGAAGGCACTCCCGAAACAATTATAAATTCTAAAAAATCAAGCACAGCAAAATATCTTAAAGATGTTTTAAATAGCTAATAATCAATTATTTATTTAATGGTATAAATTATGGCACACTGTTTGGTCTAAACCTAACATGAATCTATAAAAATTTATATTATGAAAAAATTACTGATTATTTTAAGTGCCGCTATTTATTCTAGTTTTTCGTTTGCGAATGCGCCACTAAGTGCTCGCAATTACAGTAATGCTTTCATTTTTGATGAACAGGGAATTGAATTTGCTGTATTTCCTGACGGACATTTTGATTTTAATATTTTGAATCAAATCAATGGCGTTTATGATTCAAACGTAAGCGTCTTGGATGTTGGATTTTATGATGATATATATATCAGTTTTAATACAGGTTACCGCTATGATGCCTATATTCAGTATGATGATTTTGGTGCTATAGTTCAAATTCAAAATGTTCCTGTTTTTTATGATTTTTATGGTCGTGTACGTCAAATTGGAAATATCCATATTCGTTACAATCAAAAAGGATATGTTCGTCAAGTCGGGTGGCTATATGTAAATTATCGTCCTAACTTGAGTTTTTATTGCCATGGGTATATCAATAATAGAAACCGTTTTTACAGACAACGCCCATGGCATGTACACTATAGAAGACCGAGTTTACACACAGCTGTAGTATACGATCGACCATACAGAAGGCATTATACCCCTACTCGTCGTCATTACAATGGCCCATACCGCAATAATCGTAGGCCAGAAGTGTATCATGGTAATACACGAAGTAGAACAAGAAGTAACCATTCGCTTGGATATACCAATGGAAATCGCAATGAGAATTCTGTGACTAGATCAACAACAAGACGTTCTGTAAATAGAACAAATAATAATATTAATATGCGCAACCAAACTCCTGTTCGCTCTACCGAACGGACTCGTAGTACGATTGTACGTACAACGACACCAAATCGTGGACAATACAACAGGGAACCTAATACAAGAAGTGCTAATGTGGCACAGCTGAATCGAAGAACAACAACACATTCTGTAGCACAAAACAACACACGTTCGCAACAAAAACGAACACCGAGCCGCTCAAGAAAAAACAACTAAAACCTACGCTTATTTTGATTTTTGTTTGATTAGTAAGAAGAGCCATCCTAATTTTTTTAGGGTGGTTTTTTATTTAGAATACAATACTTCTGCTAACTGTTTTGTACAATTTTTACGAGAAAAACGTTCTATATCTTTTGAAGATACAGAAAGTGAATTGGTTTTGTAGCCCTCAAAAAGCTCTAAAATATGTGTTTTTAATGCAGTTTTATTATCGTAATCGAAGTATCTTCCTGTGTGGGTGTCCTTTAAAATAGACGGTATATCAGAGTGCTTTGGCCCAAGAGCTACAATTGGACGATTGGAATTGATATATTCAAATAATTTCCCTGGAATGATGTATGATGCTTCTGTTGTATTAGCTTCTAAAAGCAATAAGACTTGAGTTTTTCTTTGATACATAACAGCTTCATTATGGGTAACTGAGCCTACTGTTTTTAGAAAAGATGTTAACCCTCTAGAGTCAATTGAGGTTCTAACATCTGCACTTACATTACCTACAAGAACCAATTGAAAATTGGCCTTAAACTTTGGAATTTCTTGAACAAGTTCAGATAAAACGTTCCACAATAGTATGGGATTTCTTTGATTCAAAAGAGAACCTATATGCGTCAATGAAAATTTTGAATCTAAAGTAATTGAAGGCACATTTTCGTCATCAAAACCATTGGTAATTACAGAAATAGGTTGTTGAGTGATTTTAGATAACAACTGTTTTGTTTGCGAAGAAGTTACAATAATTTGATCTGATGTGTTCAACACTTGATGCTCTAATTTCAAATGATTTTGTTGGGTATTCTTAGTTAAATTCAAATTTTTGTGATAACTAATATCCGTCCAAGGGTCTCTAAAGTCGGCCAACCATTGAAGTTGATATTTTGCTTTGAGCTGCATTCCAATAAGGTGAACACTGTGAGGCGGACCAGTGGTTATGATGGTGTCTATTTGATGTTTTGAAATGTAAGACGATAAATATTTTACGGATGGTTTTACCCAAAAAACACGAGCGTCTGGGACAAAAAAATTACCCCTAATGTAAAGAAGAAAACGTTCAAAAAGACCTTGCTTTTTTGAATCTGGAATACCCCCTTTTGACAATTTATTTGTTTTTGATTTAAATAAAAGTTTCAAAAAACGTAGTGGTTCTTTTATAGGGTGTTTGAGCACTGTTATTTTAGAATCAACTTCTTGCAAAAGAGAAGAATCTAGGGTTGGGTATGAGGGATTTTCAGGACAGTACACAGTAGGTTGAATGTTGAACTCAGGTAGGTATTTTACAAACTTCAACCAACGCTGCACACCAGGACCACCAGCAGGAGGCCAATAATATGTTATTATAAGCACCTTTTTCATTTATTTTTATAAATTAAAATAAAAGCACCTAAAATTAAAATCAAAAACACAATAGAACTTATAAGAGAAATCTTTGCGCCAGTATGCACCACTTCTGGTTTGAACTCAAACTTTATGGTGTGATTACCTTTTGGAATTTCTAAACCTCTTAAAACATAGTTTACATTGTAATGAGGAACTTCTTGTCCATCAATGGTGACCTGCCACCCATTTTTGTAATAATTTTCAGAAAAAACAGCAAAGCCATCATTGACATTAGAAGAAGAATAAACAAGTTTATTTGGCGCATAATCTTTCAATGTAATAGTGGCCTCTGAATCTATAGAATAGCTTTTTGATTCATGGTGTTTTTTGTTTATCACTGCTGAAATTTTAGTTTTTAATGTGTCAAGCGCTAGAATTTCTGTATCGGCATTGGAAACTGCTGTTAGAGTGCTTATAAACCATGCATTGCCATTAATTTGATCATTTTCAACATATTGTAACTGATTATCATCGTCTCTGTATATGATGTATTTGGTATTAAGCATATTAAAGACCTCTGGATTCCCTTTTTCAATATGGAACGACATTAGTTCATTAAAACGGCGCATTTTGGCTGCATGATAACCACTTATGGAATTGTGAAAATAAGACGATTTTGTAGAAGCATCGGAAGTGTCGTATACCCTAAAAATATCTTTGTCTTTTAAAATTTCTTTATCAATTGACGTGGCGGTGTAAGGTTTATCAACTTTTAGAGCAGACACAAAATTATCGTTGTTAACATAACGTCGATCAACGGCAACTAAATCGAATACAATCAAAACACCAAAGATTACAAGAGTTATGTTTTTATTGATTTTATGTTGAAGGTAAAACCATAGGGTTGCAGAGGCAACTGCAACAAGTGAAAAAGTTCTAATCAAATCGTCGGTAAATAGCTGCATGCGATCTTTGCGTAATGCTTTTACAAAATTAACACCATAGAATTTTTGATATTGCCCATCGCGAAGCCCTACAAAATCAAACAAACTCGTTTTGAATAATAAGAACATTGTTGTTAAACCAAGAATTGAAATTGTAGCATATTTGAGCGCCTTAATTTTTTGTGATTTTGATATATCATCTGTAAAAAACTTACTCAGGCCAAGCATGGCCAAAACAGGGATGCAAAGCTCTAGAATAACCTGAATGGAACTTACGGCTCTAAATTTATTATAAAATGGCACATATTCGATAAACAAGTCTGTGAGTGCTGAAAAGTTTTTTCCAAAGGATAAAAATAAGGAAAGAAGTATTGCCGAAACTAACCACCATTTATGTTGTTCTCTATATAGAATTAACGCAAGTAAAAACAAAAAAATAGGAACAGCACCCACATATGCAGGAGCTTCAACAATGGGCTGTTTGCCCCAGTACATTGGGGCTTGTTTTATTTCATTTTGCGCTTGCAATGCTGTTGCTCCCAAAGTTTTGTAGGCTGTATAGGTTTCAGAATTTGTATCTAATTCTTCTGTAGATCCGCCACCCATAAAGCGTGGTATAAGTAAATTAAAGCTTTCAAGAATACCATAACTGTATTCTGTAATGTATGCATTGTCTAGCCCAGTTGATTGTTTTCTAGCGGTACCGTCGGGAAGAATAGATAATTCACTTTGACTTCTAGTACTTTCTTTAACATATTCGCTAGTGGCAAGTAAGTTGGCAGCGTTCATTCCTACTGCTAAAATAGCGGCACAGAGTAGCACTGAAGTAGATTTTAAAAATGCTAATAATTCTTTCTCTCTATATGATTTAATCAAATAAGAAAAACCTAAAAATAAAATAACAAACAACAGGTAATAAGTCATTTGTGGGTGATTTGTAACAATTTCTAAACCAGAAGCCAGTGTTGTTAGAAGAAAGCCTATTAAATAGCGTTTTTGAAAGACTAAAATTATACCCGACAAAACAAATGGCATATAAGCAATAGCGTGGGCTTTGGCGTTATGACCTACTCCTAAAATTATAATTAAATAGGTGGAAAACCCAAATGCAAGTGCACCAAGCGCTGACACACGAAAATCTTGACCCAAAACTAAAAGAAGGATATAAAATCCCAAGAAGTAGAGTAAAAGATAATCTGCAGGTCGAGGCAAAAAGCGCAGTGATAAATCTAATATTTTGATATAATTATTAGGATATTTTGCACCTAGCTGATAGGTTGGCATTCCCCCAAAAGCACTATTAGTCCAATAGGTTTCAGCATCATTTGATGCTCTAAAATCGGTATGTTGTTTAGCCATACCTGTATATTGTACAATATCGCTTTGCATTATTTTTTTGCCTTGCAAAATTGGACTAAAATAGGCCACAGAAAGCAATAGAAAACCAATAAAAACGAGTAGATGTTTGACGTACTTTTTGAGTAATTGATTCATAATCATTTAATTAGTCTATCTCTTCATAATCAATATACTCCCCTATATCATTATTTGACGAGTGTTTTTTTGGTGATTTATCTATAGATATTTCTCCCTCTTTTTGAGTTGAATTTGTTGGAGCATTTTGATGAAATTGGCGCTCCATTTTACGAGCAATTGAGCGTAAAAAAAAGGGAGCTAAAAGACGCATTACATATTTGAAAATGGTATAACACAAAACTATTATGAGAATAGTTTTAGCTAAGCCTACAATAGATGCTGTTTGAATCATAAGTGATAAATTTGCTCAAAAATACAATTCTTTAATTTATTTTTAAGGAATAATAAAGCAATGAATACCAAAAAAGCCCAAAATACGTTTTCAATTGTATATGATTTATTTAAAAATATGTAGATTTGATAAAAGCAAAATAACAATGACCTCAATCTTTAAAAACACCTTTATTTTTTTATTGTGCTGTACAGCATCTATTCACGCACAATACACCGATGTGATTAATTCTAACCGTCCAGGGGCTTCACAAACAGCATTTTCAGTAGGAATAAACGTATTACAATTTGAAGTTGGCCCTTTTTTAATGAATGAAAAAAGAACACCTTACCCATCTTATGAAGTCGAAGGTTTTGGTGTTGACTTTGCTGCTCATTATGGTTTTTTTAAGGAAGCTCTAGAGGTTAATCTTCAAGGAACATATCAAAGGGATACAAAAACATACACTTTTGGTACTCCTGTTGAAAGCAAAAGAGCAAACTTTAAAAATCTAAATTTAGGAGCAAAATATTTAGTTTACGATCCTAACAAAAATAGAGAAGAAAAAATAAACGTCTACAGTTATCATGCAAATCGTGGATTTAAATGGAGACATCTTATTCCTGCAGTTGCCGTATCGGCAGGAGTAAATTATGACACAAAAGATAACCCTTACACCGCAGGTGGTGTTGATGGATTGAGCTATCGTGCAGCTCTTATTACACAAAATAATTTTTATGGTGGATGGGTTTTTGTAACCAATTTGATGATGGATCGCATCAGTTCAGATCAACAAGACTTGCACTACATTCTTACGCTAACGCATTCTTTCAATCCAAAATGGGCTGTTTTTATAGAAAAGCATGGGATAAAAAGTGATTTTTATGCTGATAATCTTGTGCGTTTTGGTGGTGGATACCTCTTTAATAAAGATCTGCAATTTGACACGGCAGTCACATTAAATTTTAAAGACACACCATCTGTTTTTAGTGTTAATTTTGGCGTTTCGTACAGATTAGATCGTCATGTAGATAAACCAAAAATTAATAATAATAGCTCAGCAAAAGATCAAAATAAAAGAAAATCACGCTCCAAAAAAAAGAAATCAAAAAAGAAAAAAGTTGAAGATTTTGACGAAGGATTAATTTTATGATTGAAATAAAAGAAGTTTTTTCTAAGGAAGGAAGAAAAGCATTTGTAAAATTTCCCTTTAAATTATATAAAAATTCTACGAATTGGGTGCCTCCAATAATAAGCGAAGAGTTGAATGTTTTTGATACAACTAAAAATCCTATTCTTAAAGATGCAGAAGCTCGTCTTTTTTTGGCATACAAAAACAATATCATTGTTGGGCGAGTGGCAGCTATTGTCAATTGGATTGAAATCAATGAGCAAAACGTAAAAAAAATGCGTTTTGGATGGTTTGATTTTATTGATGATAAAGAAGTCAGCAAAGCGTTACTAAATAAAGTTTCAGAAATTGGAAAACTACATCAACTTGAGTATATGGAAGGTCCTGTTGGGTTTTCAAATTTGGATAAAGTTGGTGTGCTTACATATGGTTTCGATGAAATTGGAACGATGATTTCTTGGTACAATCATCCCTATTATGCTACACATTTAGAAACAAACAACTTTACTATTGAAAAAGAATACTTAGAATATAAACACGCTTTTTCTGATATAAAAATTGAAAAATTTAAGCGCTTAAGCGAGGTTATTGAAAAACGATATGGACTTAAATCTTTAAATTTTACTTCTACAAAAGAAGTCATGGCTTATGCAGATAAAATGTTTGATTTATTTAACTTGAGCTATTCAAGACTATCTTCATTTGTAAAAATTACAGAGCTTCAAAAAGCCTATATGAAAAAGAAGTTTTTGAATTTTATTAATCCAGAATATATCAAGTTTGTTGTTGATTCAAATGATGACCTTATTGCCTTTGCAGTTGTGATGCCATCTTTTGCAAAAGCACTACAACAGATAAAAGGAAAGTTGTTTCCGTTTGGATTTCTAAAAATATTGAAAGCTAAAAAGGCTAAATCTGTAAATTTCTTCTTAATTGGAGTACATCCAGACTACCAAAACAAAGGGGTACATGCTCTTATTTTTAGTGAGTATCACAAAACTTTTGAAGTTAAAGGAATAACAGAATGCCGAAGAACTCCTGAACTTTCAGATAATCTTGAAATCCATAAATTATGGAGAGATTTTAATCCAAAATTGATTAAAAAACGCTGTACGTACAGAAAAAGTTTATAAAATTACTCGCCCATGGCTGCAGATACTGCAGCAGAAAGTCTTTTGTAAAGTCCGGAATTTAGTCGTTCTCTAATGCTAGAAAATGCATGAAGGGTTTCTTCAACGTCTTCTAGTGTATGCATTGCTGTTGGTATCATTCGTAATAGAATTAATCCTTTAGGAATAACAGGATACACAACAATTGAACAAAAAATACCATAATTTTCTCGTAAATCTTTCACTAATGCCATTGCTTCAGGAATACTTCCTTTGAGGTAAACTGGAGTAACGCAACTTTGAGTTGTTCCAATATCAAACCCTCGCTCCTTAAGGCCAGATTGAAGCGCATCAACAATTTTCCAAAGATTTTGTTTAAGCTCGGGCATAGTTCTAATCATGTCTAAACGCTTAAGAGCACCTTTAACCAATTGCATTTGCAATGATTTTGCAAACATTTGTGAGCGTAAATTATATTTTAAATAATCTATAATTTCTTGATCCGCAGCAATAAATGCACCAGTACTCGCCATAGATTTTGCGAAAGTTGCAAAATATACATCTATATCGTTTTGAACGCCTTGCTCCTCGCCTGCTCCTGCACCTGTTGCTCCTAATGTTCCAAAACCATGTGCATCATCGACAAGAAAACGGAAATTAAATTTTTTCTTCAAGGCTGCAATTTCTTTGAGTCGACCTTGTTCTCCGCGCATACCAAAGACACCTTCTGATATTACAAGAATACCACCACCTGTTTGCTCTGCCATTTTAGTAGCACGTTCCAAGTTTTTTTCTAAACTTTCAATGTCATTGTGCTTATATGTAAAGCGTTTTCCCATGTGTAAACGCACACCATCAATGATACATGCATGAGCATCAACATCGTAAACAATGATATCATCCTTACCTACAAGGGCGTCAATTGTTGACATAATGCCTTGGTAACCAAAGTTTAAAACATAAGCTGCTTCTTTATTTACAAATGCTGCTAATTCTTGTTGCAATTGCTCGTGTAATTCTGTATGTCCAGACATCATTCGAGCACCCATTGGATAGGCAGAACCATACTCGCTAGAAGCGTTGGCATCAACCTTACGCACTTCTGGATGATTGGCAAGACCCAAATAGTCGTTTATACTCCAAGTAATGACATCTTTTCCTTGAAATTTCATTCGATTAGAAATCTGTCCTTCTAACTTTGGAAATACAAAATACCCCTCTGCTTGACTTGCCCACTTCCCTAGTGGCCCTTTGTCTTTGTATATCTTCTCAAATAAATCTCTCATCTAAGTTTTTTGTTGGTTTAGTTTTCAAAATTATGCAATAAAATACTCAAAACATAATGATTTTTAAAATTATAAAGCTCCGTAGAAAATAAAGTTGGGGCAATAAAAATAAATGGGCTATTTGACGTACTCAATGGACTTGTTAGAGGGCTTGAGTGTTTCGTCCATGAACCCTTGATCTTCCATCCATTTATCGTTAAAAACCTTACTCATATAGCGCGAGCCATGATCTGGAAAAATCATAACTACAACGTCAGATTCATCAAAAACAGACTGTTTTTGCAATTGCTTTACAGCTTGTACAACAGCTCCAGAAGTGTAGCCTCCAAAAATACCTTCGGTATGGGCCAATTCACGTGCAGTATGTGCACTGTCTTCGTCTGTAACTTTTATAAAATCATCAATGGCATCAAAATCGGTTGCGGTTGGAATTAAATTTTTTCCTAATCCTTCAATGCGATATGGATAAATTTCATTGGTATCAAATTCACGTGTTTCGTGATATTTTTTTAAAACAGACCCGTAGGCATCTACGCCTATTATTTTAATATCTGGATTTTGAGATTTAAGATACTGAGCTGTTCCAGATATTGTCCCTCCTGTTCCACTACACGCTACTAAATGTGTGATTTTTCCGTTGGTTTGCTTCCAAATCTCTGGACCTGTTGTTTTAAAATGTGCTTCAGTATTTAAGGCATTAAAATATTGATTGATATAAACTGATCCTTCAATTTCTTCATGTAAACGTTTTGCAACTTCATAATATGAACGGGGGTCGTCTGCCTTTACATTTGCTGGACAAACATATACTTTTGCACCCATACTTTTGAGCATATCAACCTTATCAGGAGAAGATTTTGAACTCACCGCTAAAATACAATCATAACCTTTGATAATACTCACCATTGCTATACTAAAACCTGTATTTCCGGATGTTGTTTCAATAATTGTATCGCCAGGCTTCAAAATACCTTTTCTTTCGGCTTGTTCAATGATGTGCAATGCAATACGATCTTTGGAAGACTGCCCAGGATTGAAAGCCTCTAACTTTGCAATGTAAGTTCCAGGAAAGTTTTTTGTAATAAGATTAAGTTTTACAAGTGGTGTATTTCCCACAAGTTCCAAAACATTATTATAAATTTTAGATTCTTGGTCTAATGGCATACAATTAGTTTAGACTACAAAAATAAGCATTTTTTTCAAATTTTAATTAGTTACAGATTCTAGATCTAGTAAAAAAGAGTATTCGGAAGCAACCTCTTTGATTGCTTCAAAACGTCCTGATGCACCCCCATGACCGGCATCCATATTGGTTTTTAAGAACAGATTTGATGTGTTTTTAGGTTGAAGTCGCAACCTAGCTATCCATTTTGCAGGCTCCCAATATTGTACTTGAGAATCATGAAGCCCAGCAGTAATTAGCATATTTGGGTATTGCTGATTAATTACATTATCATAGGGAGAATACGACTTCATATAATCGTAATATGTTTTATCATTGGGATTCCCCCATTCATCATATTCGCCAGTTGTGAGCGGTATACTATCGTCCAACATGGTTGTGATAACATCAACAAAAGGAACTGCGGCAACTACACCATTATAATATTCTGGCGCCATATTAACCACTGCTCCCATTAGTAATCCTCCTGCGCTTCCTCCCATTGCGTAATGATGCTTGGCAGAAGTGTATCCCTCTTTTATGAGATATTTTGAACAGTCAATAAAATCTGTAAATGTATTTTTCTTTTTTAATAATTTTCCATCCTCGTACCATTGACGACCAAGGTATTGACCACCTCTAATGTGTGCAATGGCATAAATAAATCCACGATCTAACAAACTCAAACGTACTGTCGAAAAATAAGGATCTATTGTTGCTCCATAAGACCCATAGGCGTACAAAAGCAGTGGTGTTTCAGTACTTTTTTGGGTATCCTTATGACGCACTAATGAGATAGGAATTTTTGTTCCGTCTGTTGCTGTTGCCCATAGACGTTCAGAAACATAGTTTTCCTTTTTAAATTTTCCTCCCAAAACTTCTTGCTCTTTTTTAATGGTTTTCTCTTTTGTAACCATGTTAAAATCAATCACAGATGAAGGTGTTGTCATGGACTGATAGCCATAGCGTAAAACGTCAGTATTAAAATCAATATTTGTAGTCGTATACGCTGTGTAGGTTTCACTATCAAAAGGCAAATAATAACTGTTAGATCCATCCCAGCGTTCAATTTTGATTTGATTTAGCCCATTTTTTCTCTCGGAAACTACCAAAAAGTCTTTAAATATATCTATACCTTCCAATAAAACATCTTTTCTATGAGGAATAACATCTTTCCAGTAACGCTTTTCGGTGTTGTTTTCAGATGTTTTAGACAATTTAAAATTTTGAGCGTCATCGGCATTAGAAAGCACATAAAAAGAATCGTTAAAGTGTGAAATTGAATATTCCAATCCACGTGTACGAGGCTGAAATACTTTAAACTTTTTATCTGGTGTATTGGCATTCAAAATTTGGTATTCGGTCGTTAGCGTACTATAACTCGAAATGACTAAATATTTTTTTGATTTTGTCTTATAAACTCCAACGCCAAAGGTGTCATCTTTTTCTTCATAAACTAATTGGTCATCATTCGAATTTGTTCCAAGTTTATGTTTGTAAATAGCTTCTGAGCGTAATGTCGTTTCGTTTTTCAGCGTATAAAACAACGTCATATTGTCGTTGGCCCAAGTGCTACTTCCTGTGCAGTTATCAACTTTATCTTCTAAAATTGTATTTGTTTTTAAATCCTTTATATGCAAAGTATATTGTCTTCGACCAATGGTGTCAAGAGCAAAAGCAACCAATGAATTGTTTGGGCTCACATTAATACTTCTTAAATTAAAATACGAATGTCCTTCGGCCATAACATTACAATCGAAAAGCAATTCTTCTTTTGCGTCTAAAGATTCTTTTTTACGAGTATAAATAGGGTAATCTTTTCCCTTTTCATACTTGGTGATATACCAATAGCCGTTATATTTGTAAGGCAAAGAGCTATCATCTTCTTTGATTCTTGATTTCATCTCTTGGAACAAATCTTCCTGAAACTCTTTGGTATGAGCAGTTTTGGCCTCATAATACTTATTTTCTTGATTCAAATAGTCAATAACTTCAGGATTTTCTCTGTCATTTAACCAGTAAAACTCATCAATTCTCACATCATCGTGTTTGAATAGCTCTTTATGGATTTGCTTTGGTTTTGGAGTTTCAATAGAATTTGTCATAGTGGATTGACTTGCGTTTTGTTTACAAGATAGAATTAGAAAAAAAATAGAAAATGAATAAAAAATAGTTCTCATGGTAAATAAATTCAGGATAATGTAAAAATAAAAAAATTACGAAATTCTCACTAAAGTTTCAAGAAGTTTTTCGTGCATATCATCTGTATAATCAAGGTGGGTAACCATACGTAGCTTTCCACCACCCATATTACTAATCAATATGTTTTTGGATTTAAGGCTATTCATAAAAGTTTCTGGATTAATATGTGCAGCCAATTCAAAAATTACAATATTAGTTTCAATGGGCTGAACCTCAGCAACATAATCTGATTTTTGAAGTGTTTCACCAATCGCTTTTGCTTTGATATGATCATCAGCCAAACGTGCCCTGTGATGGTCCAAAGCATATAATCCGGCTGCTGCCAGTACACCCACTTGTCGCATACCACCTCCAAGCATTTTTCGAACACGCAACGCTTTTTCCATAATCTCCTCATTGCCAATCAAAACAGAGCCAATTGGGCACCCTAAGCCTTTACTCAAACACACTGAAATAGTTTCAAAAACAGCACCATATTGTTCGGGGGTTTCGTTTGTAGCTTCCAAGGCATTCCAAAGTCGAGCACCATCCAGATGCAATCCTAAATTATGGGTTTCACAAACAGATTTAATCTTTTTTATCTCTTGAAAATCCCAACAGGCGCCACCTCCTTTGTTGGTGGTGTTCTCCAAAGCGACTAAAGTTGTTAAAGGGCTATGATAAAAATCAGGAGGATTAATTGCTTCCATGACTTGTTGGGCAGTCATCATACCTCTTTGGCCGTCTACTAATTTGCAAGACACCCCACTATTGAAAGATGCGCCGCCACCTTCATAATTATAAATATGTGCATATTTATCACAAATCACCTGCTCACCTGGTTGCGTATGCAATTTTATGGCCGCTTGATTGGCCATGGTTCCGGTGGGGAAAAATAGCGCTTTATCTTTGCAAAACATTTTAGCTAAACGCACTTGCAAGGCATTGACTGTAGGATCTTCGGCATATACATCGTCACCAAGTTTGGCATTTTGCATAGCTTCCATCATTCCCGGCGTTGGATTTGTTACTGTGTCACTTCGTAAATCAATCTGCATGGAAAAAAATTTGAACGTAAATCTACATATTATTTTCTTTCTGTGCTATAAATTCTATTTTTGTAAGTCAAAATAAATTTATGATAACCCACGATCAAATAAAAGATCTTTTGGAACGCCTTGGCGCGTTAAGGAGGTATCTTTGACTTAGATGCCAAACGCATTTCTCTTCAAAATGATGAAGAAAAAACATACGCTCCAGATTTTTGGAACAACCCAAAAGCCGCTGAGACGCTTATGAAATCCATACGTGTTAACAAGAAATGGATTAAAGACTACGAGAAAGCACAAGAACAAATTGAAGATTTAGAAGTTCTTTATGATTTTTATAAAGAAGGCGAAGCTGACATTGTTGAAGTCGAAAATCTTTTTCAAACAACGACGCAGCATATTGAAGATTTAGAATTTAAAAATATGCTTTCTGAAGAAGGCGATGCCCTTAGTGCAGTCCTTCAAATTACGGCTGGTGCTGGCGGTACAGAAAGTTGCGATTGGGCAAGCATGCTGATGCGGATGTATATCATGTACGCCGAAAAAAATGGGTTTAAAATCAAAGAACTCAACCTTCAAGATGGTGACGTGGCAGGTATAAAATCCGTAACACTACAATTTGAAGGCGACTTTGCTTTTGGTTGGCTTAAAGGCGAAAATGGTGTGCATCGTTTGGTACGCATCTCCCCTTTTGATAGTAATGCTAAACGACATACAAGTTTTGCCTCTGTTTATGTGTATCCCCTTGTAGATGATACTATTGAAATTGAGGTTAACCCAGCCGATATCGAAATTACCACAGCACGTTCCAGTGGTGCAGGCGGACAAAATGTCAATAAAGTGGAAACTAAAGTGCAACTCACTCATAAACCAACGGGCATTCAAATTTCATGCTCAGAAACCCGTTCACAGCATGACAACCGTGCCCGTGCTATGCAAATGCTAAAATCGCAGTTGTATGAAATTGAACTTAAAAAACAAATGGCACAACGTGATGATATTGAAGCGGGTAAAATGAAGATTGAATGGGGCAGTCAAATTCGTAACTATGTGATGCATCCCTACAAACTGGTAAAAGATGTTCGTACTGCTCATGAAACTGGCAATGTTGATGCTGTAATGAATGGCGATTTAATGCCCTTTTTAAAATCCTATCTGATGATGATGGGCCAAAATGATGATAAACCACAAACCCTATGATAACAATATACCACAACCCTCGCTGTAGCAAGTCTCGTTTGGGTGTTCAAGCGCTTGAAGAACACGGAAAAGAGTTTGAAATTATAAAATATTTAGACAAACCTTTAGCTTTTGATGAGTTAAAAATGATTATTGAAAAACTTGGTATTTCTCCGCTAGAATTGGTACGCCAAAATGAAGCCATTTGGAAATCCAATTACAAAGGAAAAACACTTTCTAACGACGAACTTATTCAAGCGATGATAGACCATCCAAAGCTAATAGAACGCCCTATTGTGGTCTATGGCAACAAGGCTATAGTGGGCCGCCCAAAAGAAAAGATTTTTGAAATTTTATAGCAAAAAAAATCCAAACCTTTCGGTTTGGATTTTATAATATTTTAAGACCTTAAATTAATCTTTTAATTTGGCTTTTTTAGCAGCACGTTTTTCTTTAAACGTTTCAAAAGCTGAGCCAAATAACCAGTACGGAATGGCAAAAGTGAGTAAAAAAATCATCAACCAAAAACCTATGGTGAGGATGGTCATAAATGCTAAAAATCCTAAATACTGATCAAATTCGAACATAATATGTTTTTTTCAAATAAACTTAGTGCAAATATAGGGCAACATTTGGTGTTTTACAACGTAAATATTTAAAATTATTAACAGTTTTTTTAAGGGCAATCAGTCTTCCTAAAAAATAGCCCTGTTGCAAAATCAATTTCTTTGCTTCGGTCAATTCTATAGACCCCATTGTTTTCATATAGCTCTCCAAACCCTTGAAGATACCCCTGTTGTATTTTCTTAAAAACAACTTCTTGTACCATGTCCTGACCTTCTGTATTGTAATGATACTCCACCCAATACAAATGACCGTCAACTATTCCATGTTTTAAAATACCATAAGAGCTATCGGTTTCGCCATCATCCCAGCCATAAAGACCTTCAAATTGGTTGTTATTAATACGAAGTTCTAATTGAGAAACAACTTTTCCATTGTTTTTGTCATAATATTCAAAGCATTGCCGCTTTGTATTTGAATCTATTTCTGAATGATTTAAATTCCAATCAATACCGCCCTGCCAATGTGCGCCAGGAAGTTCAACAAGAGTTATTCCATCTTCCTTGTGTTCCAACCCATAGTGAATTACCCATGTTCCTGCAGTTGGCCTTTTATCTTTGTCATCATCGTTGTAAAGAGGGAATTCTCGTTTTAAATAGTTGGGATAAAATGTAAATCTATCATGACCTTGATACCCTATTTTGTTCTTAAATTTTGGAATATAGACCGTATTAACAAAATCATTGGCATCGTTGTTTAATATCCAAAGCTTTGCCGATAAATCTTCATTTGGCGTATCATAAATAACATATAATTCTTGAAAACCATTGTTGTCTAAATCAGCTGTTTGAACACTTTCTAAATGTCCCAAAACAGTGTGTTTTAAATAGTCCTTAGAAATTCTAAATCCTAATGGCGTTACCGTGGTATGTGTATAGTTTCCAAATTCAAAATTATAAACATTAAACGATACTTGTTCTGCTGCAAAAGTTTGATCAGTTGTATTTGACAAAAGTTTGTGACAATCATTGTAAGGCTCTAACATTTCAACTTTAAGAATAGAATCTAATAAAACATAACCATCAAAATCTTCGGCAAAGCCAATGCGCTCAGAAACCGTATCCAACGTTGCAGTCATTTCAACATAAACAGGCGAATAGGCCGTTGGGTATCGAAATTTTTGATATAATGAGTCTAAATGCTCAAATTTTTGATTTCCATTAATCCAATATACTTTTTGACTATTGCATGGGCTAAAACTATGAGCTTCATGTCCAATAACGACGTTACCCTTAAATACACGTTTAGGATTTTGTGTTTGAGAAGTTTTTTTGGTGTCAAGACAAGACAGAATAAAAATAGATAGTGTGGCTAGTAGAGCAAAAAATTTGTAGTTCATTTTATTAGATTTAGGGACTCCAAAAGTAATAATTTTATCCAAAAACTGAAGACATCTAATAATGTTTTGATGGCTTTTTTAGTTCTTATTCTTTAAAAACACCTAAATTTGTAATATTAATAGCCATTTGTATGAAATTCAGAACAGAAAAAGATACCATGGGTGAGGTTCAAGTCCCTGCTGATAAACTCTGGGGCGCACAGACGGAGCGCTCTCGAAATAATTTTAAAATTGGAGCTGCTGGGTCTATGCCACTAGAAGTAGTCTATGGGTTTGCTTATCTTAAAAAAGCAGCGGCTTTTGCCAATCATGAATTAGGAGTTTTGTCTGAAGAAAAACGAAATTTAATTGCTCAAGTTTGTGATGAAATTTTAGACGGAAAACACAACGACCAATTTCCACTGGTCATTTGGCAAACAGGCTCAGGAACACAAAGCAATATGAATCTCAATGAGGTTATTGCCAACAGAGCGCATCAATTGGTTGGAAACACTATTGGCGAAGGCGAAAAAACCATTCAACCCAATGATGATGTGAATAAATCACAATCGTCTAATGATACATTCCCAACAGGAATGCATATTGCAGGGTATAAAAAAATTATAGAAGTTACAATCCCAGGTGTAGAACAACTTCGAAATACTTTACACCAAAAATCTATAGATTTTAAAGAGGTTGTAAAAATTGGACGGACGCACCTTATGGATGCAACTCCTCTGACCTTGGGACAAGAATTTTCAGGTTATGTTTCTCAGCTAGACCATGGACTTAAAGCACTAAAAAATACATTAGAACATCTTAGCGAACTGGCTTTGGGTGGAACGGCAGTAGGCACAGGTCTTAATACGCCAAAAGGATATGATGTGTTGGTCGCGAAATATATTGCAGAATTTACTGGTCTTCCATTTGTTACTGCTAAAAATAAATTTGAAGCTCTTGCCGCGCATGATGCTATTGTAGAATCGCATGGTGCATTAAAACAATTAGCCGTTGCACTCAATAAAATTGCTAATGATATTCGAATGATGGCCTCTGGACCACGTTCTGGAATTGGAGAAATTATTATTCCTGCCAACGAACCCGGAAGCTCAATTATGCCTGGAAAAGTGAACCCCACCCAATGTGAAGCATTGACCATGGTATGTGCGCAAGTCATGGGGAACGATGTGGCTGTAACTGTTGGTGCTACTCAAGGACATTATGAGTTAAATGTCTTTAAACCCATGTTAGCCGCCAACTTGTTACAATCGGCGCAACTGATTGGAGATGCTTGTTTAAGTTTTGAAAAACATTGTGCTTCTGGTATAGAACCAAATCATAAAGTTATTGAAGCATTACTCAACAATTCACTGATGCTCGTTACTGCATTAAATACAAAAATTGGATATTACAAAGCTGCCGAGATTGCCAATACCGCACACAAAAACGGTACAACACTTCGCGAGGAAGCCATCAATTTGGGCTATGTTACTGCAGAAGAATATGATGCTTGGGTTAAACCCGAAGAAATGACTGGAGGGTTAAATTAAAACAATGCGTAAAGTTTTTATCAATATTCGAGAGCTGCTTCAAGTGCGCTCAGATTGCCCAAAAAAAGTGGCTGGAGAAGCGATGAAAACCCTTCCAAAAATAGACAATGCATTCTTGGCAATACAAGATGATTATATTGTTGATTTTGGTTCAATGACGGATTATAAAACGCAAAACAATGATGAACTCATTGATGCTACCGACCGATTGGTTTTACCTTGTTGGTGCGATAGTCATTCTCACGTGGTCTATGCTGGAAATCGCAGTCAAGAGTTTGTAGATCGTATAAATGGATTGAGTTACGAAGACATTGCTCAACGTGGTGGAGGTATTTTAAACTCTGCCAAAAGTCTTCAAAACGCTTCTGAAGATGATCTTTTTGAACAGTCGATGGCACGAATTCAAAATCTCATAGAATTAGGAACTGGAGCTTTAGAAATTAAATCAGGATATGGACTAACGGCCGATGCGGAACTAAAAATGCTTCGAGTTGTTCAACGTATTAAGCAAGAGACAAATCTAAAAATTAAAGCTACATTTTTGGGGGCTCATGCTGTTCCAGAAGAATTTAAAACTAATAAATCAGGTTATATTGACTTAATAATCAATGAGATGCTTCCAAAAATCAGTCAAGAGAATTTAGCGGATTTTGTCGATGTATTTTGTGAAAAAGGATATTTCGATCTCGATGAAACCAATCAAATTTTATCTGCAGCAAAAACATACGACTTACAACCAAAAATTCATGTGAACCAATTTAATTCATTTGGTGGTGTCGCTCTTGGTGTACAACACAATGCCCTGTCTGTAGATCATTTGGAAGAGCTTTCTTACAGTGATATTGAAGCGCTTAAAAACTCTGAAACTATGCCTGTTGCTTTGCCAGGCTGTTCCTTTTTCTTAGGCATTCCCTATACCCCTGCACGAAAACTTATAAACGAAGGTTTAGCACTAGCTTTAGCTAGTGATTACAACCCTGGTTCTGCACCAAGTGGAAATATGAATTTTGTGGTGAGTTTGGCTTGTATCAAAATGAAAATGACACCCGAAGAAGCCATTAATGCCGCTACCATCAATGGTGCTTATGCAATGGGAATTTCTGAACATTACGGCAGTATTTCTGTTGGAAAAAAAGCCAATCTTATTTTGACCAAAAAAATGGATTCCTACCACCAAATTCCATATGAATTTGGAAATCATCCTGTGGAAAAAGTGATGCTTGAGGGTAATTTCTTTTAAGAACTACAAGATGAAACATTTTAAAATTTTAACGTCCAAAAAAGCAAAAATGCTAGTTCAAAAACGAGAAGGTGAAACAAAATTTTTTGAAGATGTTTCATTTGGAGACTCCAAAACATCTATCGATAATCAACTTGAAAAATCATCCGCTAAGTTCGTTCTTTTTGGCATTTCAGAAGATATAGGTGTACGTGCAAACTTTGGGAAGCCTGGAACAAAAAATGCTTGGAATTCGGTACTAAAAACGATTTTAAATATCCAATCTAATCGTTTTACAAACGCCAATCATCTTCTTATTTTAGGGCATTTTGATTTCGATAAAATAGATTTCAAAATGAGTGATGATAAGATTGAAAAAAAGCTCCGAAAAAAAGTAAACACAATAGATAATGAAGTTACCCATTTGGTACATTTGGTTAAAAAAAATGGAAAAATACCTATCGCCATTGGCGGTGGGCACAACAATGCGTATGGCTTGATTAAAGGCTGTGCATTGGCTTTAAAAAGTAAAGTAAACACCATAAATTTTGATGCACACACCGATTTTAGAGCATTGGAAGGCCGACACAGTGGAAATGGATTTAGTTACGCCATGGATGAAGGATTTTTGAAACGTTATTTTATTTTTGGAGTACATGAAAGTTATACTTCTGAATCTATTTATAACAGCATTGAAAATAATGAAGATATAGACTATATTTCTTTTGAAAGCATTGACGTTAGACAAGAAATTTCATTTAGAAAAGCTCTAGAAAAAGGACAAAATTTTATAAGCAAACAACCCTATGGACTAGAAGTCGATTGTGATGCTATAGCCCATTGTCCCAGTAGCGCCATGACCCCTATTGGATTTAATAATACAAAAGCAGCACAATTTGTGTTTGATTTAGGTAAAAATTCAAATGCAATCTATCTCCATATATGTGAAGCAGCACCAAAGTTAAATCCCAAAAAAAAGGATTTTAATGTCGGTAAAATGATTACTGCATTGATTGTTAATTTTATGGCTTCAAAAAGCGAATAAATCAATCTTCTTTTCGAAAACCATAACCCAGCTGTCCTAAAAAGTTTTGAGGCATTTTGATATCATCGCTATAGCCAAGACGTAAATTTTTATCTGGTTTTGGAACATAATTTGTTTTAAAAACATAATCCCATACGCTTAAACTGATGGCAAAATTTGCCCCATTTTTGAAGGGTTTAGGAAGGGTGTGGGCATGGTGATACAAGTGCATAATGGGGTTATTAAAAATGTACTTCAACGGACCATAGTCCAATTTAATATTGGCATGATTTAGATGACCGATAGCAATTGCCAAAAAATGCACTACAAAAGCTTGTTCGGGCTGAAAACCACCCAAAAACATTAACGCTAAGACTTTTAGAGGTTTATACAAAATATTTTCCATCCAGTGATAACGTAAGTGTGCTGCAAAACCCATCTCTTTAACAGAGTGGTGTACCTTATGAAATTTCCATAAAAAGTCGTAACGATGTAATAATGTATGTGTAAACCACTGTACAAAATCCAACACCACAAAAAAGATCAGCAATTGAACTATCGGTGAGAAATTAGATAAATCTATAATAGAAAGGCTTGTCATTTTTAGGCCGAGCATGTCACTTGAGAGCTTAGAAATACATTTGTAAAAACCACTTATAAAAATGCTAAAAATGAAAAAGTTGAAAAACATATAAAAACCATCCAACCAAAAGTCTTTTCGAAGAATTTTTTGTTCTTTTCGCCAAGGAAACACAATTTCAAGTGCAAAAACTAAAATAGAAATCGCAATGAGGCCCCAAAAGTAATTGCGGTGCCATGGTACATCAAAGATTATGGAACGCCATGTCCATTTTACAGTACCCAAAAAAGCATTAAAAAAAAGTTCTAAACAGTCCATTTAATAGTCCAAAAGCGTATTGAGTGCAGTCTCAAAATTACGCTTTGCAAGATACTGCTGTTCTAGCGAACTTGCAAATGGAATTGGGGTATTTAAACTCCCTATACGCTGCACTGGTGCATCTAGATATTCAAATGCTTGTTCCATAATTTGTGCAGAGATATCACTCGCAATACCACCAAAAATAGAATCTTCTTGAAGAATAATCACACGACTTGTTTTTTTGACAGAATTCAAAACACAATCCATATCCAGAGGTTGAAGTGAACGCAAATCAATCAAATCAGCAGAAATACTAGGATTATTATCTAGAGTTTCAAGGGCCCAATGTACTGCAGCTCCGTATGAAACAATTGTAACATCATTACCTTCATTAAGTAGAGCTGCTTTCCCAAGAGGTAAAGTGTAGTACGCTGTTGGAATGTTTTGTCTTGTGCTTCTGTAAAGGGCTTTATGTTCAAAAAATAAAACTGGGTTTGGATCTTCAATTGCTGTGGCTAAAAGTCCTTTGGCATCAAAAGGAAACGCAGGATATACTACTTTTAACCCAGGAGTCTTTGTAAACCAAGCTTCATTAGTTTGTGAATGAAAAGGCCCTGCTCCAACACCTGCACCACAAGGCATTCGGAGAACAATATTAGCCTCTTGCCCCCAGCGATAGTGTGATTTGGCTAAATAATTAACAATGGGATTGAAACCTGAGCTTACAAAATCGGCAAATTGTAACTCAACCACAGATTTTATGCCAGCGATAGACAAACCCATTGCGACTTCAACAATAGCAGATTCACATATGGGTGTATTACGAACACGGGCTTTGCCAAATTGTTCGACAAAACCGTCTGTAATTTTAAAAACACCTCCATATTCGGCAATGTCTTGACCCATAATAATAAGGTCCTCGTGTTGTTCCATCGATTGTTTTAGTCCTTCAGAAATGGCATCTACGAAGCGAAGTTCTTTTAAAGAGTTGTTTGGCTTAATCTCTTGGTAATCAAAAGTTTTGTAAACATCATTAAGTTCTGTTTTTAAATCTGCAACGATAGCTTTTTCGGCAAAAGCTGAGTCCAAACCATTTTGAATTTCATTTGAAATTTCTGCTTTTAACTCTTTTATTTTTGATGCGGATAAAACATCTTGTTTTAGTAAAAATTCTTCAAAATTGGAAATAGGGTCTTTTGCTTCCCAAAAAGTCATTAAATCTTTTGGGACATATTTTGTACCACTCGCTTCCTCGTGGCCACGGCGGCGAAAGGTTTTAAATTCTAATAGAACTGGACGAGGATTTTTTCGAACGCTTTTGGCTATTTTATTGACTTTTGAATACACTTCCAAAACATTGTTACCTTCAATGATATGAGATTCCATTCCATAACCTTTTCCCCGATCAGCAATATGCTTGCATTTATATTGTTCATCTGTTGGCGTGGATAATCCATATCCGTTGTTTTCAATACAAAACAGTACAGGTAGATTCCACACAGAGGCCACATTGAGGGCTTCATGAAAATCCCCCTCACTAGTACCCCCTTCTCCAGAAAAAACGGCAGTTAGTTTGTCTTCATTTCTTAAAATATGAGATAACGCAATACCGTCAGCAACTCCAAGCTGTGGTCCTAAGTGCGATATCATTCCCACTATTTTATACTCCTGTGTTCCAAAATGAAAAGAACGATCACGACCCTTGGTAAAACCATTTGACTTTCCTTGCCACTGAGAAAAAAGACGCTGTAAAGGAATTTTTCTTGTGATAAAAACACCTAAATTTCGATGCATTGGAAGAATATACTCATCATTTTGCAATGCCATTGTAACCCCAACAGAAATGGCTTCTTGACCGATTCCTGAAAACCACTTGGAAATTTTTCCTTGACGCAAAAGAATCAACATTTTTTCTTCAATCATACGCGATTTGAGCATATTGAAATAGAGCTGTTTCTGTATCTTTTTAGAAACTTTAAATAGTGAATATGAAAAAATGGACTTCAAAGAATTTCGAAAACGTTTTAGTCAAATGTAAAAAATAAATATGAACTAACACATCAAATTTTAAAACACAACAAAATAACTTATTGATTTCATATATTTGTATAAAGTATTGTATTGATTATGAATAAAATCCCTAGTGTAAACCTTCAAGAATTTTTGTCCAAAGATTTACAACAAAAACAAAAATTTGTATCTGAAATTGGACATGCCTATGAGACCATTGGATTTGTAGCACTTAAAGGTCATTTTCTTGACGATTCGTTAGTAAACTCTTTATACGGCGAAGTGAAAAAGTTTTTTGATATGCCTTTAGAAAAGAAACAACAATATGAAGTTCCAGGAATTGGAGGACAACGCGGTTATGTTTCTTTTGGTAAAGAAAGTGCAAAAGGACGTAAAGAAGGTGATTTGAAAGAGTTTTGGCACTTTGGTCAGTATGTAGAAAATAACCCTGAATTAGAGGACGAATATCATTCAAATGTAGAAGTCAAAGAACTTCCTGAATTTAATAGCATAGGAAAAGAAACCTACAAAATGTTAGAAAAAACAGCCAAATATGTTTTACGAGCATTGGCATTGTATTTAGAACTGGAAGAAACATATTTTGATGAACTTATCCATAATGGTAATAGTATTTTGAGGCCTATACACTATCCTCCTATAACACAAGAACCTGAAAAAGCAGTGCGTGCTGCTGCTCATGGTGATATCAATTTAATCACACTTTTGATGGGGGCTCAAGGTCGAGGACTTCAAGTACAAAACCACAATGGAGATTGGGTTGACGCCATTGCAGAAGAGGATGAATTAATGATAAATGTAGGTGATATGCTTTCTCGTCATACGAATAACAAACTAAAATCAACCATCCATAGAGTTATAAATCCGCCTCGAGAATTATGGAGTACATCACGCTACTCTATCCCATTTTTTATGCATCCTATTAGTGCTATGAAATTAGATGTTTTAGAAAGTTGTATTGATGAAAAAAATCCAAAACAATTTGAAGATATCACTGCAGGTGAGTTTTTAAATCAACGCCTAAAAGAATTAGGGTTAACCAAAAAATAATGGACTTAAGAGACCAACTCCAAAATCTTTTCCCCGATCATAAAGAAACCGAAGTACAAAACAATTCCGAAAAAAAACATGGTTTATGGATGCAGGACTCCCCACTGGTTTGTAAATATGAAAAGCGCAAAGGTAAACCCATTACCATTATTGAGGGATATACTGGTGCGGATTCTGATTTCAAAACTTTAACTTCTAAATTGAAAAAAGAATTTAGTGTGGGAGGAAGTTTCAAAAAAGAAAGCATTATCATTCAAGGGGATTACAGAGATAAAATCATGGAATTTCTAAAAGATTTAGGATTTCATGTCAAACGTGTTGGAGGATAAACTGAAATGTATGAGCATCAAAACATCTGAATTAATATTAAATCCAGACGGAAGTATTTATCATCTCAATTTGAGACCAGAACACCTAGCGCCAATCATAATTACTGTTGGCGATCCTGACCGTGTAGACCATGTGTCGCGCTATTTTGATACGATAGAATTTAAAATTCAAAAACGAGAATTTAAAACCCACACTGGAGTGTATCATAACCAGCGAATTTCTGTAATTTCTACGGGGATTGGTTCTGATAATATTGATATTGTTTTAAATGAATTGGATGCATTAGTCAATATTGACTTTGAAACTCGAACTATAAAACCTGATTTGACATCTTTAAAGATTGTACGTATTGGTACTTCTGGAGCGCTTCAACCTGATATCCCTGTAGACTCTTTTTTGTTAAGTTCTTATGCAATAGACATCAATGGTTTATTGCAATCATATAAAATAAAAAAGATTCAAAATCCAGCTATTGAAACTGCGTTTTGCAAACACACCGGTTGGGATTCTGAACGTGGGAAACCTGTTGTTGTTCAAAATTCAAAATCGCTTGAAACTCAACTTTTAAGCAACAATATTCAATATGGAATAACCGCCACTTGCGGAGGGTTTTATGGCCCTCAAGGTAGAATATTGCGATTGGAACCAAAAGACAACGTTTTTAAAGATAAATTGCAATCATTTCGTTTTGAAGACTTGAGAATTACCAATTTTGAAATGGAAACATCGGCGATTTATGGGTTGTCAAAATTATTGGGACACCAAGCATGCTCTATGAATGCCATTTTAGCTAACAGAGCTAATGGAACATTCAGTAAAACTCCTGAACAAACTGTGGATCAATTGATTAAATACACTTTAAAAAAATTAACTTGTTAATGAAAGAGGTTAGGATTGGTGGTGTGCCAGAACATTTTAACTATGCTTGGTATTTAGGTTTGAAAAGCAAAGCATTTAGAAGCAGAGGTATTAATTTACGATGGACAGACTGCCATGGAGGAACAGGAGAAATGGTTCAGGCTTTGGAAAACAACACCATAGATTTGGCTGTTGTACTTACCGAAGGTATTGTAAAAGCAATTACAGACGGCAACCAAAGTAAAATTGTGCAAACTTTTGTACAATCGCCGTTAATTTGGGGTATTCATGTGGCTGAAACATCGCCATACCTAGAACTCTCAGAGCTGAAAAACAAAAATGCTGCGATAAGTCGAAAAGGCTCTGGATCGCATTTAATGGCCTATATTAATGCACAACAATTGAGCTGGGATACCGAACATGATTTGAAATTTAAAATTGTTAAAAATCTTGAAGGTGGTGTACGTGCATTAAGAGATGGCGAAGCTGATTATTTTATGTGGGAAAAATTTACCACAAAACCACTTGTCGATAACAAAACTTTTAGACGTATTGGGGAATGCCCTACACCCTGGCCTTGTTTTGTGATTGCAGCTAGAAATGAATTTATCAAAAACGACTCTGATGTATTGCGCTCAGTTTTGGAAATCATCAACGGAATTACAGAAGACTTTAAATCCATTCCAGAAATAGATCAAATTATTTCCAAACGCTATGGACAAAAGCAAAAAGATGTACAAGCGTGGTTAAATAGTACAGAATGGTCGCAAAAAAATATTAATGATAACACAATTGAAGCAGTGCAACATCAATTGATGGCTTTGGATATCATAGATTTTAAACTACCCTATTCTGAATTGGTCAAATCAATCTAATTGCCAATTTATGGGGGATTTACGTTTTGATTTCAAAAATGTATTGCATTTACTAAAATGCTGATTTCCAAACCAATATCCTCGATTTGCACTCAATGGCGAAGGATGACCACTTTCTAAAATCAAATGCTTCTTTGTATTTATAAGTTTTGCCTTTTTTCGCGCAAAGCCTCCCCAAAGCATAAAAACAACATCAGAATTTTCGCTAGAAATTGCTTTAATTACATAATCTGTAAACTGTTCCCAACCCTTTTTTTGATGACTCCCCGCCTCTGCTGCTCTAACCGTTAAGGTTGCATTTAAGAGCAAAACTCCTTGAGAAGCCCAAGAACTCAAATCACCACTTTTTGGATAGGGAATTCCCAAATCCGTTTGTAATTCTTTGAAAATATTAACTAATGATGGCGGGTGTGTTATACCATCATTGACTGAAAACGATAATCCGTTGGCTTGGCCTACGCCATGATAGGGGTCTTGACCAATAATTACAACTTTTAAATCTGATAAAGCACATAAAGTAAAAGCATTAAACACTTGTTCTTTTGGAGGGTAGCACGCCTTACTTTCATATTCTTTTTTTACAAAATCTACTAAATCCAAAAAGTAAGGGGTTTTAAACTCTGGAGTTAAAATGGGTTTCCAACTGTCGTGTATATTGCGCATAGTTTACATCCTTTTGGGGTCTTAAATAAATGCTAAGAAAACAAATTTAAAGGATATTCTAAACATTAATACCTAAATTTGTATTCGATTTTGGAGTATGATAAAAATTTCTCAAAAGACCTTAGACGATTTAGAATTTGATGCGGTGGTTGCACATATTGCAGCATTTTCTGTTACTCAACTTGGAAAAGCCAAAGTTCAACAGCTTAATCCTTATGAAAATCAAAAAGATGCGGTTCATATGTTGGACTTGACACATGAATTTATATCATCTTTTGAAAATGAAAACCGCATTCCAAATCATGGTTTTGATGCGATCACAGAAGAATTAAAACTATTGAGAATTGAAAATAATTTTTTGGAGGTCGAACAATTTCGAAAAATTGCATCGCTGTCCATTACCACCAATGTACTTTTGAAGTTTTTCAAAAAATTTCAGGAATATTACCCCCTTCTTTTTGAACGTTCGGAACAACTTGAAAAAACATCTTTAATTTCTGATCAGATCAACAGTATTATTGATAAGCATGGTGAAATTCGAAATGATGCCTCAGAAACACTTTATAGTTTAAGAAAATCCATACAATCTGTACGAACAAAGATAAATACGAGTTTTAATGCAGCGCTTAGCCATTACAACAGCGCAGATTATTTGGATGAAATTCGTGAAACTGTGATGGAAAATAGGCGTGTTTTGGCCGTCAAGGCCATGTATCGCCGAAAAGTAAAAGGGAGTATTTTAGGGGCTAGTAAAACAGGAAGTATTGTCTATATAGAACCTGACACTACACAAGGCTACCAGCGTGATTTAAACAATTTGGAGTTTGAAGAAACCGAAGAAGTTAAACGCATACTTCTTGAATTGACGAACTTTGTTAGAGGATTTAAGCCCCTTTTGGAGCAATATCAGGATTATTTGACGCTAATGGACGTGCTTTACTCCAAGGCCAAATATGGTAAATCAATTAACGCCATCCGACCTCAAATCAGTGAAATACAAGAATTGTTTTTAAGAGACGCCTATCACCCTTTGCTTTTGGTGGCCAATAAAGAAGAAAAGAAAAAAACCTTCCCTCAAACCATTCAAATGGCTACCGATAGCAGAATTATTGTGATTTCTGGCCCCAATGCTGGAGGAAAAAGTATAACTCTAAAAACGGTTGGATTGCTACAAGTGATGATGCAATCGGGGTTATTAATCCCTGTTCATGAACGTTCCAAAATGTGTTTTTTTGAAACCATTTTAAGTGATATCGGCGATAACCAATCCATTGAAAATCATTTGAGTACCTACAGTTACCGTCTCAAACAAATGAATAATTTTCTAAAAAAATGCACCAAACAAACCTTGTTTCTAATTGATGAATTTGGAACAGGAAGTGATCCAGAACTTGGCGGGGCTTTGGCTGAAACTTTTTTGGAGGTTTTTTATGAACGAGAAGCCTTTGGTATCATCACCACACACTATAGCAATTTAAAACTGTTGGCTAACGAATTACCTCATATTCAAAATGCGAACATGTTGTTTGATGAAAAAACACTTTTACCTATTTTCAAACTGGTAATTGGTCAAGCTGGAAGTTCATTTACGTTTGAAGTGGCGCAAAAAAATGGTATTCCCTACAGTTTAATCAATCGTTCTAAAAAGAAAATAGAACGCGGTAAAATTCGTTTTGACAAGACCATCGCTAAACTCCAAAAAGAACGTTCTAAATTAGAAAAAACAGAACGGGCACTAAAACAAAATGAGGTTAAAAAAGGACTTGAAGCCGAAAAACTGGAAACAACCAACCAAAAAGCACAACAAAAATTGCAAAGCTATCAAGAACTCTATGACAGCAACCAACGGCTGATTTATTTGGGTAAAAAAATTCAAGATTTAGGCGATAAATTCCAACAAAACAAACGCAAACGGGAACTTATGGCGGAATTGTTTAAGCTGGTTCAAATCGAAAATTCCAAAAAAGAAAAGCTTTCCAACAAACAAAAAAGAGCCAAGCTCAAGGAGGAAAATCGCATCCTAAAAGAAGTAGAACAAAAGGTCGCCAAAATCCGAAAAGAGAAAAAATCTGCCAAAGCCAAAGCCGCCCAAGCACCCCCAAAACCTAAACATACTTTTAAAGTTAGCGAAAGTGTCCGTATGGACGATGGTAGAGCCATTGGGACTATAGACAAAATTGAAAAAGGCAAAGCGATTGTCAATTATGGATTGTTTACAACAACGGTGAGCCTGGAACGTTTAGAGTTTGTAAAACCAAAGAAATAAAGCCATGGTTGTATTTTTTGATGGTGTTTGTAATTTGTGTCAACATAGCGTACAATACCTCCTTAAATACGATAAAAAAAAGGTCTTAAAGTTCGCTTCACTACAAGGGCAATATGCCAAAAAAATACTACCTCCAGAGGAGATTAAAAATTTAGAGAGCCTCCTTTTTTACAATAAAAAAACACTTTACAAAAAGAGTGATGCCGTATTGGAACTGTGCAAAGTTTTAGGAGGATGGCACAAGCTCTTTTTGGTGGGCTATCTCCTCCCAAAATTTTTAAGAAATAGTTTTTACAGTTTTGTAGCCAAAAACCGCTACCGATGGTTTGGCCATCAAGAGCAATGTATGGTGCCGTCTGAGGATTTAAAGTCTAGATTTTTGGATTAAAAACATCTTCCCTTTCCCTTTTTTCCAACCACAACACCAAAAAAATTAAAAAAAGTTTCCAAAATATGTGACTTTTTAGATTTTTCTATGTCTAATCCAATAGGGAAGTGTATATGTTTCGCTTTTTGAAAATCGATATACTTAATAAAAATAAGTTATTGTATTGATTTACAAGAACATAGCAAAACACCCCTAAAATTGATATACGAAACTTAGTAAAAGTTGGATATACGCAATGCGTATATTTACATAGTTGGCAACTATTCGACAACTCATAACTGAAAAACAACAATTGAGTAAATAAACTGAATGAATTTATTGTTTGAATTTTGAATCATTAAATACAACTGAAAAATGGAAAAAACGATACAAATATTAATATATATTCACGCTGCATTTGGTGGTTTTGCTTTGCTTGCAGGTTTCGTTTCAATAATTGCCAAAAAAGGGAAAAATATTCACAGAAAATCTGGGTTGATTTTTTTCTATTCTATGATATTATCTGGAATAATAGCTATGATAGTTGCTGTTTTGCCCAATCATGAAAGTCCCTTTTTATTCGCAGTCGGAATTTTTAGTCTATATTTTGTTTTAACAGGAAATAGAGCTTTGAATTTTAAAAGAAAAAGTCCTGATTTGAAAATTGACAAATTAATATCAATTATTATGATTACGACTGGAATTTCAATGATTTCACTACCAATTATACTAACAAAAAGTATAAATATAATTCTTGTTGTTTTTGCAATTGTTGGAATAATATTTTCTGTGAGAGATTTAATATTATTCAAAAATCCTGAACGATTAAGAAAAGGATGGTTGAAATTACATTTAGGAAAAATGTTAGGCGGTTACATTTCAGCAACAACTGCATTTGTAGTAGTGAATGAATTTTTTCCAAGTTTTTATGGTTGGTTTATTCCTGGAATTGTTGGAGGATTAATAATAGCATATTGGATAAGAAAAATGAATAAAAAAACAAAAACAGTTGCCAACAAAGTATAAAAATAATAAGGGTTAAGTGTCAGACCCAAAGTTGGTGCATATTAAGAAAGTCCGCCAAATCTTTGATTTGTCATTTAGAATAGTAAAAAGGTAAAATACCAAATCAAAGATTTGGCTAAGTACAAGTCCGAAAATTTCGTTAATTTTAATCCCTTACTATTCTTATATTAACCGTTGTAAGTAATTTAAAAAAAAGTTATGTTTAAAAAATTATTAGGATTAGCACCTAAATTGGAATCAGACGGATCATACAGTCCATCCAAAATGGCTTTAAAAATGGGAGTATCAGACAAAACAGATTTTGAAAATATCTCTTATCAAAAATACCAAGGAAAAAAATCTAAAATTCTAGTCATTTTCACAGAAGAAAAGAATTTAAAAATGAAAAACGGTAAATTCTTCTCCACAGGAAATCACCCAGTAGAAGCTTTATTACCTATGCTTCATTTAAAAAACGCAGGATTTGAATTTGAAATTGCTACTCCAACTGGAAAGCCTGTAGTATTCGAGATGTGGGCTTTCCCAGAAAAAGATGAGTATGTTCAGGCAATCTACAACGAACTCAAGTCTGGCTTTGACAAACCACTTAAACTTTCGGACTTTATTAACTCCTCCTTTAGCCAACCAGATTCATATGCAGCAGTTTTTGTACCTGGTGGACACGGAGCTATGATTGGTATTCCTGAAGACGAAAATGTTGGAAAAATACTTAGATGGACACACGAAAATAATTTATTTACCATTAGCCTTTGCCATGGACCAGGTGCATTTTTAGCGACTACTCTAAACAATCAAAATTTTCTTTACGAAGGTTACAACATGGCTGTATTTCCTGATTCAGTAGATAATAAAACACCAATGTTTGGATATTTACCCGGAAAAATGCCCTATGGATTGAGTGAAAAACTAAAAAGCCTAGGTGTTAATTTAATGAATACTAAAATGGATAAAACAGTCTGTCTAGACAGGAAATTAATTACAGGTTCGAGCCCTTTAGCATCAAATGAATTGGGCAAGCTTGCAGCGAATACCCTACTAAAAGAATTGAAGTAACAACTACTTACAACAATGTATAAATATAATAGCGGTTTAATCGCTAAAACGAAAGTAAATAAATATAAAAAAGGTCTGTGTTTAACCGAAAAATAAGCGTGTGAAAATCCGCTACTATTCTTATACTAGACCGTTGGGCTAAATTCAGCCTTTTGGCTAACCAAAATCACTTCACCTCTTCCCAATGGTCGTTCCAATCTTTGGGTTTTGGGGTATGGAGTTTACCTTCCAATTTTGCAATTAGTGTAGATACTGTAGCATCGCCGGTAACATTAATCACCGTTCGGCACATGTCCAATGGACGATCTACGGCAAAAATAAGCGCCAATCCTATAGCGAGTTTATCGGCAGGAAATCCAACAGATTCCAAAACAATCACCAACATGACCATTCCAGCACCAGGGACTGCAGCACTTCCAATGGAAGCCAATAAGGCCGTTAGGACAATCATCAGTTGGTCGGTAAACGACAAATCAAAGTTTAGCGCTTGCGCTATAAAAACTGCCGCTACCGCTTGATATAAACTCGTTCCGTCCATATTAATCGTTGCCCCTACAGGCAATACAAAACTGGACACTTCTTTATCCACGCCCACATGTTCTTCAACACGTTCCATGGTTATAGGCAGTGTTGCTGCACTACTGCTGGTGGAAAACGCCAATAATTGCGCCGGACTAATTTGTTTTAAAAACCAAAACGGATTCTTTTTTACCACAACAGCGACCACAATCAAATAGAAAGATACCATCAGTAACAATCCGCCAACCACTACTAAGGCATAAAATAAAAGCGCATACAACAGCTCTGGATCTCCAGAAGACACCACCACATTGGCCAATAATGCAAAGACCGCATAGGGTGCAGTAAGCATGATTAGGTCGACCATTTTAAGAACAACATCGTTTAAAGAATCAAAAACATCTTTTAGAGGTTTAGCACTTTTTTCACCAATTAATAACAATGAAATTCCTAAAAATATAGCCAAAAAGATGACTTGAAGCATGAGTTTGTTATTGCTGAGGGCAGAAAAAGCATTTTCGGGAATCATATCGACCACAAAGTCTAATGGTCCGCTCTGTTGTTGGCGAGTCGCTTCAGCAATTTTACCCTGAACACTACTATTGTTGGCATAAGTTTCTGTAAGCTTTGAAATGGTTGCGTCTGAAACCCCATCACCAGGATTAAAAATATTAACTAACGTCAGTCCAATGCTAATGGCAATCACTGTGGTTAATACATAAATTACTATGGTTTTTATGCCAATGGATGCAAATTTAGAGATATCTTTTAAGTCCGAAATTCCTTTAATTAAGGACGCCAAAATAAGAGGTACAGCAATAAGTTTTAGGAGTTTAACAAAAATTGTACCTAAAGGTTTTACCCAAGCAGTAATGAATGCTGCACCGCCTTGAACTTGAAGCATGATAAAGCCAAAGACAATACCTAGGAGCATTCCTATTAGTATTTTCCAATGTAGGGCTATAGATTTCATAAAATTTAGAGTTTAGAAAGTCGATTGAGCAACATAAAATCCGCAATAACTAATGCCGCCATCGCTTCCACAATGGGAACAGCACGCGGTACGACGCATGGATCATGACGCCCTTTTCCATGCATTTCAACAGTATTTCCGTTTTTGTCGATGGTTTCTTGGGCTTGCATGACTGTGGCTACAGGTTTAAACGCCACATTAAAATAAATATCCATTCCGTTGCTAATTCCACCTTGAATACCACCAGAACGGTTGGTTTTGGTTGAGCCATCGTTGTTAAACACATCATTATGTGCGCTACCTTTCATTTTTACGCCTTCAAAACCTGAACCATATTCAAAACCTTTTACAGCATTAATCGAAAGCATGGCTTTTCCTAATTGTGCATGGAGTCGGTCAAATACGGGCTCGCCTAGACCTACAGGAACATTTTTTATGACACAAGATACAGTTCCTCCTATGGTATCGCCTTCTTTACGAATAGCCTTGATTTTTTCAATCATTTGTTCAGCTAAAATAGGATCTGGACAACGCACTGGGTTGGATTCAGTTTTAGAAAAATCTAATTCCTGATAATTTTTATCTAAAGAAATATCGCCAACAGCAGATGTATAGGCATTAATTTCGATCGTACTTAAAAATTGTTTGGCTATTGCACCAGCAACAACCCTACATGCGGTTTCTCGTGCCGAGCTACGTCCTCCACCTCTGTAGTCGCGTTGACCGTATTTTTTATTATAGGTAAAATCGGCGTGACTAGGACGAAATACATCTTTAATATGACTGTAGTCCTTAGATTTTTGATTAGCGTTTTTGATGATAAAGCCAATGGGGGTTCCCGTAGTTATGCCTTCAAAAATACCTGATAAAAACTCAACAGTATCAGGTTCTTTTCGTTGAGTTACAATTTTTGATTGTCCAGGTTTTCTGCGATTCATTTCCTGCTGAACTGCATCAAAATCAATAGAAATCCCTGCAGGACATCCGTCGATGACACCACCAATAGCCACTCCGTGTGACTCTCCAAAAGTTGTTAATTTAAATACGTTACCAAAAGAATTTCCAGCCATTTATATCCAATAATTTTCAGTGTTGGTAAAATTAATAAAACAAACTCTAGTAGACACTAAATTGAGATACAATTTTTTAGAGCAGTTTTATAAACTTTTTCGTAGGAAGGAACGATTTGATGAATATCAAACTTTGATGCTGTGGATTTTGCGCCTTTTTTAAAGGTTTCTAAATCATTTGGATTTTTTAAAATATGAATGGCATTTTGAGACATACTTTTGATATCTCCAACAGGACTCAAAAATCCAGAAACACCATTGATGTTTACTTCTGGCAATCCACCCGAATTGCTAGAAACAACGGGAACCCCAGAAGCCATAGCTTCCAAAGCAGATAGTCCAAAACTTTCGGTTTGTGAGGGTAAAAGAAATAAATCGCTAAAACACAAAATTTTATTGACCTCATTGCTATTACCCAAAAAAACAACCTTATTTTCAATATTAAGCTCCACACAAAGTTGTTCTGCTTTTTCGCGTTCGGGACCTTCTCCGATCATCATTAATTTCGATGGAATTTCTTTTTGAATTGCATGAAAAATATGAATCACATCAGGAATGCATTTTACAGATCGAAAATTACTGATATGAGCGATAACTCGTTCATCAGGCATGGCCAATAGATTTCGTTGACAGTTTTTGTTCGTCGGCTTGTGTTTGTCTAAATCAATAAAATTGGGAATTACTGTAATATCTTTTTTAGTATTGAATAGTCGCTGTGTGTCTTCTTTTAAACTTTGGGAAACAGACGTTACAGCATCTGATTTATTGATGCTAAACGTAACAGCAGTTTTATAAAAGGGATGACTACCAACAAGGGTAATATCTGTACCATGAAGGGTTGTTACAATTGGAAGATCAATGCCTTCTTCATGTAACATTTTTTTGGCCATATAGCCTGCATAGGCATGAGGAATGGCATAATGTACATGCAATACGTCAATTTGATGTGCTTTTACCATATCTACAATTTTACTAGATAAGGCCAATTCGTAGGGTTGGTAATGAAATAATGGATAGTTTGGAACATGAACTTCATGAAAATGGACATTAGCGCCTAATAACTCTAAACGAACAGGCTGACTGTAGGTAATAAAATGGACCTCATGGCCTTTTTTAGACAATTCCAATCCAAGCTCAGTGGCGACTACACCACTACCGCCAAAGGTAGGATAACATACAATTCCAATTTTCATTTTAGTCCACTATGGCCTTGTAAATCAGGCGCTGTATTTCTGTTCGAATATTTTCTTTTAATAAGCGGTTGTTTTTGGAATCGGGGAATGTTCTGTTTGACAAAAATACATAAATAATTTCTTCTTCTGGATCGGCCCAAGCATAGGTGCCAGTAAAACCAGAATGCCCAAAACTTGTCATAGAGATACACCCACAAGTAGGGCCTTCGTCTTCAAGTTGAGGCTTATCAAATCCAACCCCTCGGCGATTTTCTTCTTCACAAAAGTAGCAAGTATTGAACGCATTAATTGTTTCTGATTTCAAAAAATGTGTACCGCCATAATATCCGTATTGAAGATATATTTGCATTAGTTTGGCCACATCATTAGCGTTGCTGAATAGCCCTGCATGACCGCCTACTCCATTTTGCATTGCAGCACCCATATCATGTACATAGCCATGAACAGTTTCAAATCTAAAATATGTATCTTTTTCTGTAGGAATTAATTGAGATTTATCAAATTTTTCTAAAGGATTATACGTTGAAAAGTTTGCACCAATAGCATTATAAAATCGTTGCTGAATGAGTGCGTCTAGTGAAACATCATAATAAGATTCTATATAATCTTTAAGAAAGTAGTAGGGTAAATCGCTGTAGCGGTATTTCTTTTCTTCCAAAAGTTCAGATTTAATTAAATGGTGATGAATTGTGTCAGTTACATCTTTTCTCAGAAATGAATTTTGTGAAATTTGAATGGGATATTTTTTTGATTTTTTAGAACTAAAAAACTTTGAGATAGGGGTATTAGTAATAGAATCCAAAGTTGATTTATAAAAAGGAATCCAAGGTTTTAGACGTGCAAAATGCGACAGCATTTCTTTAAGTGTAATATCTGATTTATTCGTTGTTTTGTATTTGGGTAATAGGTCTCCCAATCGGTCATCTAAATTCACAGAACCATGTTCTACCAACTCCATAAGTAAGGGTAGCGTAACTAAAATTTTGGTGAGTGAAGCTACGTCATATAAATCTTCAAAAGATACTTTGCGTTGTTTGGAATAGGTGTGATACCCAAAATTCTTGTTGTAAATCACCTTTCCTTTTCTGGCGACAAGCAATTGAATTCCAGGTGTCATTTCATCCTCAATTGCAAAATTGGCAACAGAATCGAGCTTTGAAAGTTTTAAGCTACTCATTCCAACACTTTCAGGATGTCCATAAGAAAGTCTATCGATTTTGGAAGTTTCAAAACCATGCCCAACTTTGTACATAGAATTTGAAAGACTTACAGGTAGTTTTCCTTTTGCAGCGAGTGCACCAAATAGTATTTGAGCGGTTAGTTCTTGTGCTACTCTACTGTTTTGATAGCCTACAACAACACTTTCAAAATTTAAAAATGACTTTATAGCATCCAAAGTATATGGCTTTGAAAATACATTCAAAACAACTTCGTTGGTCCTGGCTATTTCTTGCAACCATACGAGCTCTTTATTTGTAAACTTGTAGGACTTCCAAGGCGTTGAGTTTGATTTATGAAATCCAATAATCACTAAATTAAATTGCTTTAATTTTCGAATAAGCCCATCTAAATTATTGTCAACTACATGAGTTATTTTGGTGTACTTTTTTAATGTTTTTAGGAAAACTTCTCCAGAGCTGTCTCCCATTTCAACATAAGCTATATTCTTCAGCTCCAAATCCCTTATTGGAAGTGTGGAATTGCTGTTTTTTACCACAGTAATCGCATTTTGCATCAATTTTGAATACAAAATATCATCTTTGGAACGATTTAAATCGGCAACCAAATTTTTAGTTTCTATAGGTTTGTAATTGTTAAGACCAACTTTGTATTTGGCCATCAAAATCTTTTTTACAGAGTGTTCCAAACGTTCCTCAGAAATAAGTCCTGAATGATACGATAGCATAATTTTTTCCATTCCTATTTCAACGTTTTCGGACATCAGCAAAACATCATTCCCTGCCATAAAGGCTTGATAATCTATTTCGCCAGGATTACTAAAATTTGAAACGCCTTTCATATCTAAGGCATCTGTAAAAATTAAACCCTCAAAATTAAGCTTTGATTTTAAAAGGTCTGTTATAATAGGTTTTGATAATGAAGATGGAAAATTTGATCTTGACTCCAAACTTGGCACATTCAAATGGGCAACCATTACACTAGATAATCCATTAGCAATCAGTTTATTATATGGAAATAATTCTACTTCTTCTATCCGCTTTTTATCAAAATTTATTGTAGGTAAAGTTTTGTGAGAATCTTTATCGGTATCGCCATGACCTGGGAAATGTTTAGCATTGGCCAAAACTCCTGTACTTTGTATGCCCTGCATAAATGCTAGTGCTTTTTGTGTCACGTTAAGTTTATCTTCTCCAAAAGAACGGTTACCAATAATGGGGTTTTTGGGGTTTGTATTAATATCAACAACAGGTGCAAAATTGAAATGAACACCCATACGTTTGCAGTGTTCTCCAATATATTGACCTGTTTTTTTAATTAAATTCAAATCTTTGATAGCACCCAAAGTCATATTCCATGGAAAAGCATAAGTTGAATCGAGCCGCATACTGAGTCCCCACTCTGCATCCATACCCACCAATAGAGGGATTTTGGAAGCGGCCTGTAATTCGTTATCCAATTTGGCCTGACGTACAGGACCTCCATTAGAATATATAATACCTCCAATATGTTGTTTTTTTATAAGCTCTAGAAGTTTGGGTTTTTGAAGTTTTTTTTCATCAGAAAACGCCTGAACCATAAAGAGTTGACCTACCTTTTCTTTCAAACTCATAGTGTTGTAAAGACTATCAACCCACTGTTTTTGAGCCAAACTATCGGAAAAAATCAAAGGAGATTGAGCAAACAACGAAATTGAAGAAAGCCATAATAAAATAAATAAGTGTCGCATAAATGGAGTTTACCTAATAACAAGTAAATACTATGCCAAATTACTATTTTTTGCAAGATTTTTCAATAAATAAAGCTGTTATAATTGAATAAATAGAATGATTTATTTAAAATTTATAATCCTTTGGCATACATGTTGTTTCGATATAATTTTTAAAATCAACATTATGAAAAAAATTGTATTTCTACTAAGCATCACATTTTATGGAGTTAATTTCGCTCAAACAAAAAACTTTATTGATCAACCTTATTTGGAAACTACCGCAAAGGTAGATACCATTGTTACCCCAGATCAAATTTATTTGTCCATATATATTCATGAGGGAGAAGATCGCAACAGAACTTCCTTGGAAAAACAAGAACGAAAAGTGGCTGCTGTTTTAGAAAGTTTAGGGATAGATTTGAAAAAACAATTAAAGCTTGATAACCTAGCAAGCAACTACAGAAAATACTTTTTAAAACGTAAAAATGTTTTAAAATCTAAGTCCTATACTTTGGAAGTATATGACGCCATAACCGCCGGAAACGTTCTAATTGGATTGGAAGATGAAGGGATTTCAAATGTCCGTTTAATTAAAACATCATACTCAAAAATTGAATCCTTAAAGTTAAACCTAAAATCTAAAGCCATTTTAAAAGCAAAGGCACAAGCCGAATCACTTACAGCTCCTCTAAATCAACAACTTGGAAAAGCAATATATATTAATGATAAATTTTTCAGCAGACCTTATTACAACAATATGCAAGTGATGTCAAGAGCAGATTATGCTGTGGAAAAAACACTTGAAACTCCTATAGATATTGAATTTTCAAAAATAAAGGTAGAGACTGAAGTTGCTGTTCGATTTGAAATCCATTAGAAAAAACGACTATGCCAGCTTTCTTCGGCAGGGACTTCCCAGTGTTCCAAGTACTCTGCTTTGTTTTGCACTAAGTTGTTGAAAACAATTGTCTTTTTGGATACAGCTCTATTTTTAGCCATTGTTTTAAAATCTTTTAAGGGTTTGTATGCCACAAAATCACCTTGTTTATATGAGACATTCATTTTGTCCATCAAATTTACTGAATACTCTTTTTCCAATGTTTGAATAAAATGAACTGATGCATCAATAGAACAGCCTGTAGCGGTTTGTAAATTTTGATCCATTCCTATGATTATAAAACGTTTATATTTAATTTCAAAACCAGCATTGAGATCTTTACCATGAGCGGTCCATGAAGTAATAAATTCAGAAATTTTTTGAAAAATTTCGTTGTATTCAACATCAGAGAGCGAACGATTGCACTGGTATATCCATACTCTTGAGCTGTCTGGAAGTTCTTTAAAATTGACTAACATTTCTTTATAAATCTTCTGCGTTTGCAATAAGCTCAGCTATGTCCATGACTTCAATTTGTCCTTCGGCTTTATTTTTCACACCGTCGGTCATCATCGTATTACAAAATGGACATCCAGCCGCTATAATTTCTGGTTTAACCTCAATGGCTTGCTCTGTACGTTCAATATTTATTTCTTTGTTGCCAGTTTCAGCTTCTTTAAACATTTGAGCTCCACCTGCACCACAACACAATCCTTTTTTTCGACAATTTTTCATTTCTACCAACTCCGCATCAAGTTTTTTTATAAGTTCTCTTGGAGCCTCATAGACATTATTTGCCCGTCCCAAATAGCATGGATCATGAAACGTTATGCGTTTGCCTTTGAATTGGCCACCTTCGATCGTAAGTCGTCCTTCGTCCAATAGACTTTTCAAAAACTGTGTATGGTGAACGACTTCATATGTTCCACCTAAAGATGGATATTCATTTTTTAAGGTGTTAAAACAATGAGGGCATGCGGTAACAATTTTTTTTATTTCATAAGCATTTAAAACTTCAATATTTGTTAGGGCTTGCATTTGAAATAAAAACTCATTCCCAGCACGTTTTGCGGGGTCGCCGGTACAACTTTCTTCGGCACCAAGTACGGCAAATTTCACATTTGCTTTGTGAAGAATACGTACAAAAGCTTTCGTGATTTTTTTTGCTCTATCATCAAAGCTTCCTGCGCATCCTACCCAAAACAAGACATCAGGAGATATTCCTTGTGCATGAAATTCGGCCATTGTTGGCACTTTTAGTTGATTACTCATTGTTTTGTATTTATTTATTATTTACTGTCATCAAAGACTTGTATGGTCACTTCTTTTTCAACCAAATCTGTAAATTTACCTTTGTAACGAGTTGCTTTTACTAAGTGGTTATCAATCCAATGATAATTTCCTCCTCTTGGTTTTCCCATCAATAAGGTATGATAATTGAATCCATGTTTTTTAAGCCAGTTTTGTGTAACCTCTCTATGGTCTTCAGTTCTTGATGTAAAAAAGCATATCATATGCCCTTCATCATACCATTTGTTACAGGTTTGCTTGGCATCTTCAAAAGGTAAACAAGTGGCCATGCGCTCTGGCTCTTCATTTGGCACATCTTCCGTTATGGTACCGTCAATATCAATTAAATAGTTTTTTACGCCGTCGGGCAAAACAGGGCTTATTAATTCTCCTTCTTCTACTTTTTGGTGCAATAGTGCATCTGCTTCTTCTCTTTTCATTTTTTAATTAAAGTTATTCTTTGTTCCAGTTTAGTCTATCCATTTGGTTATACGGCCATGGAGCGCCGTTATTTTCAATATTGGTCATCATTGTGTTGAGTTCTGTTGGTGCTGCGCTATTTTCCATCACAAGATAACGCCGCATATCCATGATGATTGATAGTGGGTTGATGCTAATTGGACAAGCTTCTACACAGGCATTACAGCTTGTGCAAGCCCACAATTCTTCATTAGTGATAAAATCACCAAGCAACTGTTTACCATCGGGTTTAAAAGTACCTTTGTTAGCATCAATATTCTGGCCAACATCTTGTAAACGATCTCGAGTGTCCATCATGATTTTACGAGGCGATAACTTTTTCCCTGTTTGATTTGCAGGACATTCACTTGTACATCGGCCACATTCTGTGCAAGTGTAGGCATTCAATAATTGAATTCTATTTAGATCAAAAACATCACTAGCACCAAATTTTTCTACCTCTGCAGCTGAATCTTCTGGGGTGGCATAGGGATCGGCATCTGGGTCCATCATCAATTTAACCTCTTTTGTTACAGATTCTAAATTGTCAAGTTGTCCGTTGGGTGTCAAACGACCATAATAGGTGTTTGGGAAGGCTAATAGAATATGTAAATGTTTGGAATAATATAAATAATTTAAAAAGATTAAAATTCCAGCAATATGCAACCACCACGCGGTTCTTTCAATAGCATGGACTGGCAATCCTTCAAACCATGGTGCTACAAATTGACTAATGACATTTCCTGAATTCATACTTTGAAATTGCACATCAGTTGCATTCATTATGATGAATAGAGCCATTAAAACAATTTCAAAATAAAGAATTAAATTTCCGTCTTGTTTTGGCCATCCTTTCATTTCAGAACTCATAAATCGTTTGAGTCGAATGACGTTTCTTCGAATCCAAAAAACAACAACGGCAACAAAAACTAGTGCTGCAAATATTTCAAACGTACCAATGAGTACTCCGTAAAAAGGCCCAATTGAAGAAAATATACGGTGTGTACCAAAAAGTCCGTCAATAACAATTTCTAAGACTTCAATATTGATAACAATAAATCCAATGTAAACAATAATATGCAAAATACCCGCGATAGGTCTAGTTATCATTTTGCTTTGGCCGAGGGCAATCATTGCCATGTTTTTCCATCTTTGACGAGAGGAACCAGAAATTTCAACAGATTTTCCTAGCTTAATATTTCTTTTTAGTTTGTTGATGTTTCTGACGAAAAAACCGATGCCTATCAACATTAAAGCACCAAATACAAAATTTGAAACTAGCCCCATTGTTGTGTTTTATTTGGTTTTATTTTTTGAGTCTTCCATGGAATATGGTTTTGGTTTTTTACCAAATAATGAAAAATGGACATATCGTTTTGGATTTAATTTCATGTCCTCCAAGAGTGCTTCCATTTGTCCCAATGCGCCTTCTAAATTATTATACAATCCTTCGTCTTTCATGAGTCTACCTATTGAGCCTTCGCCTTTCTCAATATTCTTCAAAAGTTGGTCAAAATTTGAAATTGTAGATTGAAGTCCATTTATGGTTTGTTTTAAATCTGCTTCTGCTAAATTTGAACTTACTTCAGAAAGATTTTTAGAGATATCACTGAAATTGAATAACGTTGTTGTAATGGATGTTTTGTTGTCTTCAAGGAGTGCATTTAGTGCATTTGACGTCGATTCAAAAGAAGTAATGGTTTGTTTCAATTGCGAAAAGCTCCCTCTGATATTAGATTTTGTTTTTTCGTCAAAAACACTATTTATATTTGCTAACAGTACATCTGTACTTTCCATCACTTTTTCAATTTTCTGCTGTAAAGGTGTTAATCGTTGATTGACCAAATCTGTAAGACCAGGTTTTATTTTAGAACGAAGTACATCACCCGAACTTACATTTGCTGCTCCATCGTTGGCAGGGATAATCGCAATGGCTTTTCCACCAATTAGACCAGATTCGTACAGCTCAGCGGTGCTATTTTTAGAAAATTTAAAATTGCTATCAATAAGCATCAAAACTTCAAGTTTACCACTTCCATCTTCTGTGAATGATATATCCTGAACTTTACCTATTTTATGGCCATTTATCGTTACTACAGCAGAGGGTACAAGCCCTTCGACGTTGTCATAAACTGCGGTAATTTTTCGAGAACTGCTCAATAGGTTTTCACCTTTCAAATAATTAAAAATAAATATGAATAATAAAATCCCTAAGAGGACTAATATTGCTGTTTTTATTTCTTGTGTAATTTTCAATATTATATATTTTAGGTGCCGTACAAAACTAATAATTAATTTGTAATATCAAGGTGTATTCAATTTAGTTTTTAAAGCCTCTTTTAATGAAATTTTGGTGTTATTTTTATAGGCTACTACAAAAGCAGAGGTGTACCCCACCGCAATGGCTTCGTTTTTTAACTCTTTAGCCTTATTGTAGTCTGTTGTTTGTCCATAGAAATAACGATAAACCGATGAAGGCTTTGTTCTAGAAATTGGACTCAACCCCTTAAAGTTATATGATTTAGGAGCAACTTTGTTGGACGATGCCGCAATTTGAACTTTAAATATAATTTCAGGTATTGGACTTGTGTTTTCAAAAGAGATGCTTTCAGTGGACAATTCGGGGTTTAAACTTAACTTGTAATCCAAAACTGCATCAACAATACTTTTTGAAATTTCTTGTTTACCCCGTTCAGAATTTAAATAATCGCCTTCTTTTCTGTTTGTTATAAATCCTGTTTCAATCAAAACACTTGGCATGTATGTATTGTGAAGGACCCAAAATCCTGCTTGTTTAACACCTCTGTCTCTGCGCTTAAGTTTTTGAGCAAAATTATTTTGAATGGTTCTTGCCAGTAAAATACTCTGGTCCAAATAATCCTCTTGTAAAAGGGTTAATCCAATAAAAGACTCTGGAGAACTTGGATCAAAACCTTCGTAGTTTTGCTCGTAATCATCCTCCATAAAAATGACTTCATTCTCTTGTTGTGCTACCCGAAAATTTGATTCATTTCTGTGGAGTCCTAAAACAAAGGTTTCAGATCCATGTGCTTGTGGATTATGCGCATTACAGTGAATAGAAACAAACAAATCTGCGTCAGCCTTATTGGCAATTGCAGCACGCTGGCGGAGTTCTAAAAATACATCTCTTTTTCGAGTATAAATCACTTTTATGTCGTTTGATTTCTCGAGTTGTTTTCCAACCCGAAGAACAACATCTAAAGCAATATCTTTTTCATTATAACCAAAAGTAGTTATTTTACCTGGATCTTTACCACCATGCCCTGCGTCTAAAACCACAATAAAAGGTTTGGTATTATTTTTGGACTGAGCAATAGAAATCAATCCAAAAAAACATAAAAGGATTGTTAAAAATGATTTAATTTGCATATAAAAATAACTGAATTGTAACTGAAACATTTAAAAATAACAAAACGAGGAAAATATCCTTAACTTTGATGTTTCAAAAATCAAGCCATACAACACAAAAATAAAGCTAAAAGCATTGAAAACAACATTATTTCAACTACTTTTTATCTTAAGTTTTACAATGCTTACTAACAATGTTGGTGTAGCACAAGATCTTCCTAAAACCTCTACGGAAATTCCTATTGCTTTGCCTGCTCCAGAAAAAACTATTTTGGATTCTGTACCACCTATTGAAACTCCACAAGTTCAGAAAGATTCCATAATCACAGATAGTATTGCAAAACCTAAGGGTGTTTTAGAAGGAATTATTGATTATAAAGCCAAAGATTACACCTCTGTAAATCAAAAAACAAAGCAAATTTACTTGTACAATGAGGCCGAAGTCCAATATCAAGATATGGACATAAAATCGGGGGTCATCATCATCGACTATGGAAAAGATTTGGTGTATGCAGGCCGACTTAAAGATTCTCTAGGAAATTACTCCCAATCCCCAGTTTTTAAACAAGGTAGCGATGTTGTTGAGCCAGATTCTATTGTTTTTAATATGAAAACAAAAAAAGCATTGATTTGGAATTCTAAAACAGAGCAACAAGGTGGGAGAATTATTTCTAAACTCACAAAAAAAGAAAACGACTCTGTATATTTTGTAAAACGAGCAAAATTTACAACTTCTGAGAATGAAGAAAATCCAGAATATTATTTTCTATTACGGAAAGCAAAAGTTGTCCCTGGAAAAAAAGTGGTTACTGGGCTCACGAATATGTTTATTGCAGACGTGCCGACCCCTATTGGTTTACCTTTTGCGTTTTTTCCACTAAGCAAAAAAAGAACGTCGGGTGTTATTTTTCCATCATTTGGTGAACAAAACAACAGAGGGTATTTTCTGCAAAATGGCGGCTATTATTTTGCCTTGAGCGATTATATAGATTTGGCCACTCTTGGCGACTATTACACAAATGGAAGCTATGGGTTACGATTGGAAAGCAGCTATGCTGTTCGATACAAATTTAGAGGAAATCTTAGTTTTCGTTATGAAAACCTTATTAATAGTGAAAGAGGCTTTCCTGATTATTCAAAAAGTATAATTTACAATTTACGATGGAATCAAAGTCAAGACAGTAAATCTAATCCAAGTTCTCGATTTTCGGCATCTGTTAATTTGGGAAGTAGTACATATTATCAGGAATCTATAAATCAGCTGAATACTTCTAATTTTTTAAATAACACTCTTGCATCATCGGTTTCATATTCAAAAACTTTTCGTGGAGAACCTCAAGTGAATATTAGTGTGACTGCCACACACTCTCAAAATACAAATACTCAAACGATTAACATGACACTTCCAACATTTCAAGGAAGTGTAGACCGTGTTTTTCCTTTTGCACCAAAAACAGGGAGCAAGAAAGGGGTTTTTCAGAATATTAATTTTCAATATAATGTTCGTGGAGAAAATCGTATTCAAACTACAGACTCATTATTCTTTAAGAAAGAAATGTTTGATGATGCTAAAGCAGGTATGCAGCATACAATCCCAATAAGTACAAATTTTAAGCTGTTTAAATATTTCAGTATGAGTACAAGCACCAATCTAAATCACAGTTGGGCTTTTAACACTATAAAAAAAGAATATGATATTGATAATCAAGAAGTTGTAACAACAGATTTAAAAGGTTTTGATTCGTATACTACTTACAATTTTAGTACCAGCTTGGGGACTACTATTTATGGGCTTTTTAATTTTGGTGAAGATAAAAAAATACAAGCCATACGTCATGTAATGCGCCCATCGGTTAGCTATAATATTACGCCATCTTTTGAGCAATACTATGATACATATGAAGTCGTTAGTGCAGATGGCTTAACCACCAACCAGGTTGAATACAGTAGATTTGAGCAATCGCTTTTTGGTTCACCGAGCAATCGATATTCAAGTAGTATTGGATTATCATTAACAAATAACTTAGAAGCTAAAGTTAGAGACAAAGACAGTACCGCCACAGAACCCAAAAAAATATTTCTATTAAATTCACTTAATTTTTCTACCAGTTATAATATTGCGAGTGATTCTTTAAATTGGAATCCTGTAAGAATGACTGGTGGAACACAATTATTTGACAACAAAATGAGTTTGAATTTTGGTGCTACACTAGACCCCTATGCATTGGATAACAACAATAAAAAAATCAATACATTTAATGTTAATAATGGTGGTAGCTTGTTCCGTATTTCTAGCGCAAACCTAACCATGAGTTACAACCTTTCTAGTGATACTTTTAGTGGAGATGATAATTCAAATGATAATGATGCTGCAACACAGGAATCTCTAAGAAGTGGTGGTCGTGCAGATGATTTATTTGGAAAACCTCAAGATTTTGCAGACAGAAGACTTAATAACGATAGAAAAGATGATGAAGATCCAACTCCAACAGATTTATATAAGTATAAGATTCCTTGGAGTTTACGACTTGCATATGCTGTAAATTATAATAATTCTAAAAGACAAAGTGAGATTTCTTCGCACTCACTGATGTTTTCTGGAGATATAGAATTATCACCGAGATGGAGTGTTGGTGCCTCTTCGGGTTATGATTTTAAGAATAAAGGATTTACGTATACACAACTGCGTTTTGAAAGAGATTTGGAAAGTTGGCGTATGAATTTTTCGTGGATTCCTTTTAGTAGTCGAAGCTCATGGAATTTCTTTATTGGTATACGTTCTAGTATTCTAAGTGATATAAAATATGACAAGCAGCGACAACGCGATAAAACACTGTAACACTTATTTGAATGAAAAAAATTATCACAACTGACAATGCGCCTGCCCCCATTGGCCCGTACAACCAAGCTGTACTTTTGGGAGACATTCTTTACACCTCAGGACAAATTGCAATAAATCCAAAAACAGGAAGACTGGAAATTGAGAACATTGAGTCCGAAACGACTTTAGTGATGGAGAATTTGAAAGCAATTTTAGAAGCTGCACAAATGACTTTCGAAAATGTTATAAAATCTTCTATTTTCGTTTCAGATATGCATAATTTTTCTAAAATAAATGAAATCTACGGAACGTATTTCAATAGTGAAACCGCACCAGCAAGAGAAACTGTAGAGGTCGCTAATTTGCCAAAATTTGTAAATGTAGAAATTAGCGTAATTGCTTCACGCTAGTGAAATTAAATTATACCGCTTTTATTTGACGTACATGATACTCAGCCAGACCTTCTATTGGGCGTCTTTGAAAATTACCAACAGTAAATCCATACTCTTGAGCAACTTCTTTTATTTCTCTTTGAAGGAAAAATGAAATTGATCCCGCAAAATGAACAGGAACCGTCTTAATTTCCTCTTTGAATTGCATAATCATTGTTTCAACAAAAGACCTCAACCCTTTTTTGACAACCTTTTGTACATAATCAGATTCTTTGTTTAAAATCAAAAACTCAGCAAAAGTTGCCAAATATGCATTTGGATTAGGTTTTTTATAAAGATTAACTTTAATAAAATCATCATCCATATTATAACGTGTTTTGAAAATTAATTTCAAATCGTGTGGCATAAAATTAAAGTAATAATCACGTAACAATTGGCGTCCAAAATAATTACCCGAAGCATCATCCATTATAGAATAACCTAGAGAGATGACACGTTGGTGTATATTAGCACCATCAAAATAAGTGCAATTAGAACCTGTTCCTAATATACAGACTACAGCAGGGTTGTGCTCAACACCAACTGTTGAAAAAATAGCAGCATAGGTGTCTTCTTTCACATCCACAACTGCGTTTGTAAATATTGACTGTAGAACTTTCTTAAGCATTTTAGGAGCTTCTACAGTACCACATCCTGCACCATAGAAATAAACATAATCAACATCTAATTTATGATCAACAAGTACCTTATTATCATTTACAATTTCAAAAGCTTCATTTTCTGAAATTATTGCTGGATTTAATCCTTTGGTTCGTTGTTTTTCAAAAACTTGTTGGCCAGTTTTTGGATCAATTGCGATCCAATCGCATTTTGTAGAACCACTGTCTATTATAAAAATCATAATAATAATGTAAAAAAAATACTGCCCTATAGAAGAGCAGTATTTTTTTAAGATTTATAATGAGTTGATATGTTGAGCTAAGTCTACTAATTTTGATGAATATCCATATTCATTATCGTACCAAGAAATCAATTTTACAAAGTTATCATTCAGTCCAATACTAGCATTTGCATCAAAAGTACTTGTTTTTGGTTCAGATACAAAGTCCTGGGACACTACACCTTCTTCAGTGTATCCTAAAACTCCATTTAATTCGTTTTCAGATGCTTTTTTTAGAGCAGCTTTTACTTCTTCAAAAGTTGCGCTTTTTTCCAATCGACATGTCAAGTCAACAACAGAAACGTCTACTGTTGGTACTCTAAAGGCCATTCCTGTCAATTTACCGTTCAGTTCTGGTATTACTTTTCCAACGGCTTTTGCTGCTCCTGTAGACGCAGGTACAATATTATTAAGTGATGCACGACCTAGTCTGTAGTTTTTACGTGATGGTCCATCTACTGTAAATTGTGTTGCGGTAGCAGCATGAACTGTTGTCATAAGCCCTTCAACAATTCCAAAGTTGTCATTAATCACTTTGGCTAAAGGTGCCAAACAGTTTGTTGTACAAGAAGCGTTTGAGACAATTTTGTGATCAGCTGTGATTTCGTGGTGATTTACACCCATAACAAACATTGGAGCATCTGCAGATGGGGCAGAAATTGCAACTTTTTTAGCACCAGCAGTGATATGCTTTTGAGCACCTTCAAGTGTAGTGAAAATTCCTGTACAGTCCATAACTACATCGGCAGCAACAGCATCCCATTTGAGATCTTCTGGATTGCGCTCTGCAGTAACACGAATTTCATTTCCGTTTACAACTAAATTACCGTTTTTAACCTCTATACTCCCCTTAAATTGTCCATGTACAGAATCATATTTAAGAAGATAGGCCAAATGTTCTACATCTAATAAATCATTAATTCCTACAACTTCTACATCAGGGCGTTCAGAAGCAATTCTAAAAGCGATTCTTCCAATTCTCCCAAATCCGTTGATTCCAATTTTTACGTTTGTCATTTTATGTTTTGTGTTTCTAGTTAGTAATTTATATACTCATTATATCAGAAACTCTTAGGAGTTCTGCGTCAATTTTTGAATGCCCTTTTACGGCTTTATCGATTGGGTATAGTTCTAGTTTATTGTTGATCGTTCCGACCATAACATTGTTTTTACCTTCCATTAAAGATTCTACGGCTTTAACACCCATTCGTGAAGCCAAAACACGATCGAAGCAAGATGGTGAACCACCACGTTGCATATGTCCCAAAACAGATACTCTTACATCATATCCTACAAGATTTTCTTCAACATAATCACGAAGTTCAAAAACGTTTTTACCTGTTTTATCGCCTTCGGCTACAACAACAATGCTAGATGATTTTCCTGTATGCTTACTTTTTTCTAAAGATTCTAATAAACGATCTAGTCCAAGATCTTCTTCTGGTACTAATATTTCTTCTGCACCAGAACCAACACCGGCATTAAGGGCAATATGTCCAACATCTCTACCCATTACTTCAACAAAAAATAAGCGTTTGTGTGAACTTGCAGTATCTCTAATTTTGTCAATAGCTTCTACTGCTGTGTTCAGTGCTGTGTCGTATCCTAGTGTAAAGTTTGTTCCAACAATGTCATTATCGATAGTGCCTGGAATTCCAATCACAGGGAAATTAAATTCTTCATTAAAAACCATTCCACCAGTAAAAGTCCCATCGCCTCCAATAAGCACAAGAGCTTCAACACCACTTTTTTGAAGTTGATCATAGGCTTGTTGTCTTCCTTCTTTTGTTCTAAAACGATCTGAACGAGCAGATTTTAAAAAGGTTCCCCCTTTATTAATGATATTATTAACACTTCTTGCATCAAGAGGTTTAAAATCACCATCTATCATACCTTCATATCCTCTGTAAATACCAATGCATTCTATGTTATGAAAAGCACAAGTGCGCACCACAGATCTAATGGCTGCATTCATACCAGGAGAATCACCTCCAGATGTTAAAACACCTATTTTTTTAATTGGATTTGCCATAATTGTATAGCTTTAGGCGGCTAAAATAATAAACTTTCTAATGAATAATAAAAAGGAAAGCGCATAATTTTTGTACTATTCAAAATTCAAACGTTTTCGTTAATAACTATTCTATTTTCAATGGGAAAACTTGAGCATTTAATAGCTTTACCAGTCTTATTGTTTGAATTCCATATAATTTGGAAGTAAAGATTTGTCAGTTGTATTTTTGCTTTGAGTATCTTCTTTTTTGTTATTTTTTGAAAATAATTCTTTAAACAATTCTCTTAGATTATCGAATTCAATATTGTAGGATACTCCTAGTCCTTGAGTGTATCCTATTTGCTCACCAAAATTTTGAATACTATTTTCTCGGTTGAAAAATTTTAATGATAGTGTTCTGTCCTCGTTAAGTAACACTTGTACCTCAAAATCTCCAGCAACTGTGGTTTCACTAACACCACCTACTGGTACACCAACTTTACCATTAATCAGTACATTATCACTTATTTTTGTTGATAATGTAACCCCAACCCTACTGTCCGTTTCAAATTCAGGTGTATTTTTTCCAATATCTAAATCTAGACCCAACTTCACTTTATTTTCTTCATCAGAAAATATGTCATTCAAAACATTCGTTACACCATCAGAGACTAATTCAAACGCATCTTGAGAATCCAGAGCAAGTTTATTTCTAAAAGACCCTGTTGCAAGTAAAGACAATGCTTGAAAATCTCTTTTATCTTTATCACGAAGACGATCTTTTAATTCGCTATTTAGTGCAGAATTAATATTTGGGAAACGAAGATCAAACTCCAAATCTGGTTTTTCTAAGGCTCCTCTGAGGTTGGTAACAACCTCTACTGGTATGGTTTGATTGATTGGATTATCTAAAAGCACAGATGGATTTACATTTATGCCATCATAAATTGCTTCAAGATTTATTTCAGCTTGAAGAGGGTCGCCTTCCCAAACCAGTGAACCATCTTTTACAAGTTTAAATTTTTTCTGAATTAATCGTCCCAAACTGTAGTTGTAATATCCTGAAAGTACTAGAAAATCGCCAAACATTAAGAATTTATCGTTGGTGTTGATTTGCGCCAGCATACTTCCATTTCCACGTCCACGAATTGAACTTCCTGTCTCCTTATCAATAACAATTTCAATTTCAGCATCATCTGTAACATCCATATTAAATTCCATCTCCACCCCTTCAATGTCATCTAATTTTATGGATCTCCCTTGAGTTTTTTTAAGTTTTTCTTTTGGACTCAAAAACTTTATATATGAATTTTCACTAATCATTTCACTATCATTCAGGGGGATTTTGAAAATTGTTCCTTCGGAAGTTGTTACATTGGCTTCTATAAAAAGCTGGTTCATAGGACCTGAAACGTTTATATTGCCTTCCACAAAACCAGTTCCATAATAAAGTGATTCTTCTGTTTCTTTGGTATTAAGTACTAAAAGTCGCTTTGAATCAATATCCAAATCTAATGCCCAATCGCTAAAATTTGTATGGCTCATAGTTCCATTCAAAATACCCTCTGAAGAAAACTTTGTGTCTGTAAATTGAGCGGATTTGAATACAAAACTTTGAGATTTCAAGTCGACTCTTGTATTGTCTGCAAAAGCATAATCTATATTCAAATAGGGTACAGACATCCCTCCTTGATTTAATCTCAAAACACCATTAATTTGTGGTCGCTGCAATCGACCAGTAATCCTAGAATTGCCAGTCACTTTTCCTCTAATATTTGTGATAACACCATTACCAAAAGGTCCTATAGGATCTAGTAAAAAATCTTTAAATTTTAATTGTAAATCTAGATTTGAATTTTTCCCGGAAACATCTAAGTTACCTAGTGCAGAAAAGGTTTCATTTTTATCATCCTTTAAGGATATATTCACATCATAATTAGTAAGTGAAGTATTGCCTTTTATATCGGCCTTAAAGGCTCCTAAATTAAACTTATTGACCTCAAAATCATCAATTGTAAGTAATGATTTTGGTATATAAATTTTGTTTTGCTTTATAATATTTAAATCCCCGTTGATGGTTCCACCAAGTTGAAGACTATCGATATCTGGTGTAACTTTTGCTAGATCAACATTACTGAACTTCAAGTTCAGACTGCCAGAAAGTGAATCTTGTGATTGAGCACTCAAAATAAGTTTTTCGCCCTTGTGTGACATGTCCATATCCAATATTGAAACTTTATTAAAATCAGCATCAAATACAAGTTTATTTTTTGAATTGTCTAGAGCATTCAATTTCCATGGTACAGATTTAAAATTAATAAATGATGGCTTTAAACCGACAACAGAATTATCTCCTTCTTTAGTATAAAATAAATTAAAATCAAACGTGTCTTCATTTTGTTTTCCACCTTTAAATTCTGATTTGATATAAAGGGTATCGTTTACAGTCAAATTGATTAAACTAAAAGCATTGGCATCATAAAAAGGTGTATTCAAACTATCCAATTCAATATAGGTATTAAAAATAGGGTTATCGTTGATGAGCTGAACCTCAATTTTCTTAGCAAAATAATCCTCAATACTAATGTTTGGAGATTTAAATTTTAATGTGAATTTCTTTGGATTACTGTCCAATATTCCTCGAATATAAGTATTGGCTCCAACTCGAAGATTGGGGTAAAAAACTTCAATAATTTTGTTGTAAATCTTGAAATTAAAATCCATCGATTGATTTGGTGTAATATTGTCTACGGAATATTGAGAATAAATTCCACTCAATGCATTTTTTAACATTTTAGGGATTTCTCTTATAATAAATTTACCTTTAAAAGTTCCTCTTATAATTTCGGGAGAGTTAACGGCAATTGTTCTAACTCCGTTGATATCAAAATCCGACAACACCTGAAAGTCTTTAAAATAATAGTCATCATTTTGATTTTTGTACGAAGTGTTATTAAACTTTAGAAAACCTCGTACGTTATCAATATTAGTGCCTTTCATATCCATTGACACTTTTCCTTGAAAAACAGAAATTGAATCACGTGAAACTAGATTCAATTCATTTAGATTTGCATTTTGAATATCGGCAGAGAAATCATAAACATTTTCGTCTTCTGAAAAATTTACGAGTCCCTTAAAATCCATTTTTAAATTTTCATCTGAAACTGCAAGTGAACCATTGAAAATCTTATTTTCAACAAAACCTTCAATATTCAAATTCTTATAAACATATTTATTCACTTCAAAAATAGCGCAAGTTCCAGTAATATTGGATTGCAGCTTTTCCAAAGTAAACCCCTTTCCATGAAGTACAAAATCTGATGTGATTTGGCCAAAATTAGGTTGATTTATAAGGGTGCCTAAATCAAAATCTTTAAGTTGAATTGTACCTTTATATTGAGCATCATCAATGGATTCAATTTTTGAAAGGTTTAAATCGGCAACAACCCAGCCAAGTTCTGTTGAAGCCTCAAAATCAGCAGCAATAGATGGTCCAGAAATTTGGGTGGTTCCTTGCAATGTAAATACTCCAAGTGTCGAAAGATTTGTGGGGATATTTTCGCCTAAAATCCGAGGCAAGATGCGGTTCAAATCTGAATATTTTGAAGTCAAACGATCAATTTGACCTGTCATTTGAAAAGGTTTTGATTTGGAATCAATTAAATTTATTAAATTAAATTGACCATCGATAAATGTGTTTCTATTGGATTTAAGTTTAAAATCTTGAAGCGATAAATTATTGAGTGTCCCTGAAATTTTAGTGTCGAAAGTTACATTTTCGGAAGCTCCAAATTCTGGGAAAAACACATTAAGTTCACCAAGATTTACAGTACTTTCTTTGAAATTAGCATCCAGAGATACTTTATTTGAAAAATATTTTAAATCTTCTCTTTTGTAATTAAACACCAAATTACCTTCTAATTTGGAATTCATTGTTTGAATTTTCAAATTTTGAAAATCCATTGAAGACAACGTATACTTAAAATCTGTTTGAAGCAAATGCATTTCTACTCCCCTTGGATCAGAAAAACTTAAGCCGTTTATTTGCGTGCTAACTTCTGGCCCAAGAATTAAAAAATCGGTAACATTGATGTCTAATTCTTGGAAATCTAGTATTCGTTTACTTTCTGCTTTATTTTCATCTGTAAGAAGAAAATGTGAATTAGAAATAGTAATATCTTCTGAAGATAATTCAAATGGCGTAGATGATTTCTTTTGTTCACCATCCTCAAAACTTTCCACGAAAATATCCAAATTTGAATCTTTCTCACCCATGTAGGTTTTGATATGAAAACGCAAGCCATATAAATCAATATCACCAAATAAAAGCTTATTATCATTTAATTTTGCAAAATTCAGAATAGAACTATTTAATTCTTTCACAGCAATAAGAGTATCGTTATGATGGTCTCTTATGAGAATATTTTTGAGTTCTATATCTCCATTTAACTGAAGTCCAAGTTTTTCAACTCTTATGTCTGTACCATATTTAGAATTGATTTTTTTTGTTGCGTAGGCTCCCAAAGACGTTTGAACACTAGGAATTAATAGAATCAACAAAAAAATGATAAATAGCATTACCATTGTTGCAAAAATCCTTTTAAATATGTTGAGTCGTGTTTTAATAAGCCAAAAGATAGCGTAAAATTATAAAATCAAAAAAACAAACAAAAAATTTAGAAGCAATTTTACACCATGCAACGCTCATTTTTTATTTCTTTGTAAAATCAAAGATTGACACTACAATTGTTTTGCCAAACTTGTACAAAGTAAATGAATAAAATGAAGTAAACCTTCAATGAACGAAGATAAAATATATATTTTAGGCATAGAATCATCTTGCGACGACACGGCAGCTTCTATTTTACATAATGGAAAAGTACTAAGTAATGTGATTGCCAACCAGTCCATACACAAAGCATACGGTGGTGTTGTTCCTGAACTTGCTTCGCGAGCACATCAACAAAATATTGTTCCAGTTGTTGATCAAGCATTAAAACAAGCAGGGATTTCGAAAAACGAACTTTCAGCAGTTGCTTTTACAAGAGGACCAGGTCTTATGGGGTCGCTTTTGGTAGGTACTTCATTTGCAAAATCCTTGGCCTTTGGGTTAAATATTCCTTTGATTGAAGTCAATCATATGCAGGCACATATTTTAGCTCATTTTATAGAAAAAGAGGGATACAAAAAACCACAATTTCCATTTTTAGCCATGACGATTTCTGGGGGACACACACAAATTGTTCGTGTTGATGATGCTTTCGAAATGACGGTTATAGGCGAAACTATTGATGATGCCGTAGGCGAGGCATTTGATAAGAGCGGTAAAATACTTGGACTTGGATATCCTGCTGGACCTGAAATAGATCAACGTGCAAAACTAGGAAATCCTAAAGCATTTCATTTTACAAAACCTAAAGTAAAAGGACTTAACTTTAGTTTTTCTGGTCTGAAAACAGCAATTTTATATTTTGTTAGAGATCAATCCAAACAAAACCCTAATTTTACTACAGAGCGTTTAGATGATATTTGTGCTTCTATTCAATATACAATTGTTGGTATTTTGATGGATAAATTAAAGGTTGCTGTAAAAGAAACTGGAATCAATCGAATTGCTATTGGAGGTGGAGTATCTGCAAATTCCGGAATACGAACAGCACTCAAAAATGCGGAACACAAACACGGTTGGGAAACTTTTATTCCTGCATTTGAATTTACAACAGATAATGCAGCTATGATTGCTATTGTTGGCTACTTAAAATATCTAAAAAATGATTTTGCACAACAAAATACAACCGCTACTGCACGATTAAAATTATAACTCTAGGAATGCAATTATTTTATAATTCAACATTAAAACCACATGATACTAATTTTTGTTTTGACAAAAATGAAAGTCGGCATATTGTTAAAGTGTTGCGTAAAAATATTGGAGATAAATTATTAATAACTAATGGATTAGGGTATTTTTTTGAAGCTGACATAATATTCAATAATCCTAATAAATGTGAAGTCAAAATCACAAAAGCCATTTCTGTTTCTGCAAAAGAATATAATATCCATTTGGCTGTAGCCCCCACAAAAACAAATGATCGCTATGAATGGTTTCTTGAAAAAGCAACAGAAATTGGCGTAGACACAATTACCCCTATCATTTGCAATCGAAGTGAACGAAAAGTGATTAAAATAGAACGATATGAGAAAATTTTACAATCTGCTGCAAAACAATCACTTCGTGCATTTTTTCCAACTTTAAATCCTGCTATTCGTTTTTCAGAATTTGTAAAAAACATAACAATTGAAACACGTTTTATCGCACATTGTTTAGGAGATAAAAAAGTACATTTGAAAGACATTATTCCAAATAAAAAGGACATTCTAATTTTGATTGGACCAGAAGGTGATTTCACTCCCGATGAAATAAAAATAGCACAAGAATCAGGTTTTAAAGCAGTAAGTTTGGGAAATGCTCGCTTGCGAACAGAAACCGCAGCAATAGTGGCTTGCCACACCATAGAACTTTGTAATGCGTAAATTTTTAATCATTATTTTAGTTTTTTTTAATGTTCTTACAATTCAAGGACAGCAAATTGCAGTTTTAAAGTACGATGGCGGCGGCGATTGGTATAGCAATCCTACTGCTCTAAAAAATTTAATTCAATTTTGTAATAAAAATATTAATACTACTATTGAACCTCAACCTCAGGTTGTACACCCAGAAGACCCCATTCTTTTTGACTACCCTTTTATACATATGACAGGACATGGCAATGTGGTATTTTCAGATGAAGCATTAAAAAATTTGAAGACCTATTTAATGGGTGGTGGTTTTTTACATATTGACGACAATTATGGGATGAAACCCTATGTATTAACACAAATTCAAAAATTATTTCCAGAAAAAGAATTAAAAGAAATTCCTAGTGACCATCCTCTTTTCGGTATTCACTTTAAATTTCCGAATGGTTTACCAAAAATCCATGAACACGATGGACTTCCACCAAAAGCTCTTGGTTTGTTTCATGAGAACAAAGTTATTTTACTATTTACAACAGAAAGTGATCTTGGTGATGGCTGGGAAGATTCAGTAGTGCATAATGACCCCGAAGAGGTTCGATTGAAAGCTCTAAAAATGGGTGCAAATATCGTCAAATATGCATTTGAATTTTAATTTATAAAACCATGCAATTAGATCATTATTCTTCAAAATTTGAAAAAAATCAATTTGCAATAATTTTGGTTACCGATAATGTAACACGTCCGGCCAATGTGGGGAGTATATTTCGAATTGCAGATGCCTTTGGAGTAGAAAGACTAATCTTAGGTGGCAGTACAATTGAGCTGAATAGAAAGGTTTGGAACACTTCTAGAGCCAGTGAAAAAGTAGTTAATTTTGAGCAAATTGAAAACTCTCAAGATGTCATCAAAAATTTCAAAAAAGAAGGATATTCTGTGATTTGTTTAGAGATTACTAAAAACAGTAAGAGTATCTCTGAAATTCAACTGGAAAATAACCAAAAAATTGTACTTGTAGTAGGAAGCGAACGTTATGGAATACAACATGAAATTCTAACATGTGCCGATAGTGTTTATCATATTCCAATGTATGGGCAAAATAGCAGTATGAATGTGGCTCAAGCAACATCCATTGCTCTTTATGAAATTACAAAATTGTTTTCAAATGCTTAATCTTAAACTTTTAAAAAATGAAGTACAGCATTTCATCAATGAGAATTTAAACACGCCTATTGACAAATTAGCATTAAAAGGCAGTCCATTTGATGAAATACAAACCTCGGAGCTTTTGAAGCAAATTCAATCAAAAAAAAAGTGTGAAAAGAAACTCCCAAATTGGTACAATACTCCAGGGGTTTATTTCCCAAATAAATTGAATATTGAACAAACGTCCTCAGAAATTTCAGCAAATTATAAAAGCAACTTACTTTCAGGTAAAACACTTTTGGATTTAACGGGTGGTTTTGGTGTTGATAGTTTATATTTTTCAAAAATAATTGACAACGTTGTACATTGTGAAATCAATGCTTTTTTATCTGAAATTGTACATCATAATTTTGAGGTTTTAGGCATAAAAAATGTAAAAACTATTACGGCTGATGGACTGGAGTTTTTAAAACAAAAAAGTGAAACTTTCGATTGGATTTACATTGACCCCTCAAGAAGAGATACAAAAAAAAATAAACGCTTTTTTATAGAAGATTGCACACCAAATGTTGCTGCACATTTAAATTTATTTTTCAAAAAAACTCAGAAAATTTTAATCAAATTGTCGCCAATGCTAGATATTCAAGCAGCATTAAAAACATTGCCACATACAAAAGAAATTCATGTTGTAGCGATAAAAAATGAAGTAAAAGAGCTGTTGTTTATAATGGAAAAAGATTTCGATCAAGAACCAGTAATTAAAGCCGTTAATTTAGAGACAAATCAACCGTATTTTGAATTTAAATCTATTGATGAAATTAAAGCGATTGTTGATTATCAAAAGCCTTTGAAGTATTTATATGAGCCCAATGCAGCGGTTCTCAAATCTGGAGCTTTTAAAAGTTTAGCCTCAAAATTTGATTTAAGCAAATTAGCCCAGCACTCACATTTGTATACTTCATCAGAACATAAAAAAGAGTTTCCTGGAAAAATATATGTTATAGAAAAAGTGTTTCACTATCATAAAAAAAAGTTGAAATCCCATATTTCAGGCCAAAAGGCTAATGTAAAGACAAGAAACTTCTCAGAATCTGTAAGTCAATTAAAAAAGGAATTTAAAATCAAAGATGGTGGTGATAAATTTTTCATTTTTACCACTTTTAAAGAACGAAAGTGGGTATTAGAGTGCAAAATTTATAACTAATTTTAAAATTTACTTTTCTTTATATTTATTTAGTTGCAAAACACAATTTATTTTTTATATTTAGAGATATTATTAACCAACTTTAAAAAAATGAAAAAAATTGTATTACTTGTTACCACCCTAATACTATCATGCTTTAATCTTACAGCTCAAGATGAAAAAACAACGGATTTGGTAGGCTACGGTGGTGGCCAATACGAAGTCTTCAAGACTGGGGGTCAAGAAAGTATTGAATTATGGTTCAAATGGATGGAACTTCATGTTTCTGAAGATCTAGACGGAATTTTGGAATTAGCTCACGATGAAATTTATATTGAAGCTCCCGAAGCCACTTTAAATGGCAAATCAGCATTAAAGGACTGGCTGACAGCTACTTTTAGTAATGGAGATATAACTGTAGAACACCGCTGGGCTGTTCCTCTCAGATTTGTCAACGAAGATGGAAGTGTTAACCCTGGAGATTGGATTGTCAACGATTATGTTGTTAATTATAAAACAGATGACAACGTAACAATTGATGATTCCGAAGCCAATGTCTATATCGTTAATGATAAGGTACGATATATAAAAATATTTACTTTCAAAAAAGAGACTCTTCAAACGAAACGTGTTACATTTTCAGTGGATATTTCCAACACCAAAGAGTCTTACAGCAATGTAAGTGTTTTTGGTAGCTTCAACAATTGGTGTGCTTCGTGTGATTCTTTAACTGATGACGATAAAGATGGCATCTACAGCGGAACTTTTGATGTTCCTGTTGGAGAATTACTATATAAATTTACATTGGACAATCAAACAATTGAAGAACAATTTGAATCGGGAACACCATGTACTTCAACTATTGGTGAGTATACAAATAGAGTGGTTGAAATTACAGAAGACACCACGCTTTCAACTGTTTGTTTTAACAGTTGCACATCCTGTAAATAAAAATAAATTATTAACCAAAATAGATTAAAATGAAACGAATATTATTAGCACTATCACTAACAATTGGTTGTAGTGCCTTAGCACAAATTACAGAAGCTGGAAAATGGCTTGCAAACAACGAGTTAAAGGGCAGCCCTTATACCCTAGCATCAGATGAGCACATGGAGCTTACACTACAATCCATTGATGCCTACAACGCAGGAGATGTTGAAAAAGAACTTTCTTTTTATACAGAAGAAATGGCAAATAGAACCAGAGATTACATGACAAACTATCACGGTGAAATGAAAAAAGTAACCAACAAGCCATGGGCGATGATTCCTGTACAAGTTAAGGGCTCCGATGATGTTCATATGCTAGTTTGGTCCAATGAAACAAGAGAGTGGAACAATGGCAGCAAACAAAGTTTGTATCTCATGGAAGTTTTTTCTTTTAATAAAGATAAAAAGATCAATGGATTTGCACAATGGAGAAATTTTGATCCAAAAAATGAATTTGGATTAACCTCAGGTGGTAAATTTTATGGTAAAAAAGACAACGAACATACCGGAAAAAAATTAGTTTTTTCAAATCGTGGAGAAGTTGAAGCTATAGAAACATTGATAGCAAATTACAACAAAATGGATGGAAAAGCGTGTGAGGAAATTTTTGCCGAAAACGCTGTTTTTGACACCTATGATGGACAACGCATTGAATTGGTTGATGGTTTTTTTCAAGAATACTTCGATACTTTTGAATCTATTTCTTGGAAAGCCTATGGAATTGTTCCGTTAAAAATTGAAAATACAGATCCACAATCTGGAGTTTTAGTAACTTCAATTGAAAAGCGTGTTGGCAAAGACGGAACTGTATGGGAAAAAGAGCTAGTTGAGCAATTCTATTTCAATTTAGAAGGTAAGATACAGTATGTTGTACAATGGTCTAGAGACTTAGAGAAATAATATCTAGTAATAATAAATAGCACTACAAAAAAGCCCTCTGAAATCAGAGGGCTTTTTTTAATTAATTCTGATAAAGAAGTTCTACATTCTAGTATAAATTATAATTACGCCATCTGATCGTGTAATTACACAAGTGTTGTTATTATTTGACAACTCATAATCCGCTGTATCTGTTTCACCATCATCCCAGTTAACTGTTAAAGTTGAAGATGTTGATGACCATGTTCCTGATGCGGAATAGGTCTCACCATCACTACTCCATAAATTATAAACAGAACATGTACCATTTGAATTAAATGTTAGTGTTTGATCTGCTGTATCTCCACCAGTATCTGTGATTGTTCCTATCCATGCTCCAACTAAATCTTCATTAATTGAAACTTGATTGTTAGAATTGTCATCGTTAGAATTATCATCATCTCCTCCACTACAAGCAAAAAGAGTAAAAGCAAAAGTTAGTAAAAGTAATTTTTTCATGTGGCTAATTTTTTTGAAATTTTTTGAATTTTTTAAATTTTTTATTTTAGGAAATAATCTTGTGAATATCAAATAGTTAATTACAATATTCTTCAATATACTCATCTATTTCTTCTTCTGAATTAATGACTAGTGTTTGAGTTTGTTGATTATTTTCTGAATAATATTCTACAGTAATAGGAAATACAACTTCAAAATCAAATTCACAATCATCTACATTATTACAATTGTCTGAGTACCATTCTTCGATATATTCTAACAGTGCTTCTTCGTTATTTATTGTAATAACATCACCATTTGAATTTAATAAGGTTATAGGATAAACTAAATCAAAACAATCATTTTCAAACCAATCATCGTCGTGGTCATCTTCAGAATCACAATCTTCTAAAAAGTCATTTTCATTAAAACCATCAAGACCTGCATAACAATCATTGGGATAAACCAAAACTATAGTCTCACCATAGGCGTTTGTAATTTCTACACACACTGGATCGTAAATTTCATAGCATGAATTGTCCTCATCAAGGTCAAATTCACAATCATCTAATAAGCTACTAAAAGTTTCATCATTTTGAATTGTCATAACTTCAATAGTATCCGTGTTGTCATTAAACACCAAAATATCAAACGGATATAATATATCAACTATATAAGTATCATCAGATTCAATTAATACATCAACTAATTCTTCTAGAGAATTTATTGTGATTATAGTGTTGTTACTCATCTGAAAATCAATAGGGAATTCAAATTCAAAACAGAAATCTAATGCCATGTTTCCACTTGGATTTTGACTTTCATCTGCGTTGCCATTTGCATCAAATCGAGCCATTAACTCCGACATTGACATCATTAAGTAGGGGTTGTTGGTATCCTCGTTCTGGTTAATATCTTCACTATTGTCACAAGTAAATAATGACAGCGTGAGAAATATGATAAACAGTAATGTGTAATTTAGTTTAAGTAATTTCATTTTTTTTATTGGTTTATAACTGATGTTTTTTATGAATGTCTAATTTGTTGAAAGAACACTAAATTTTAGAACAGTGCACAAGATATATATTGTTTTTATTAACTATCCATAATTTTTGTTAAAATCCAAAAAAAATAAACTTCTGAAAACAAAATAACCCCCTGAATATCAGAGTATTATTGATGATATATTATCTATATTATTGATTTACATCTAATTTGTAGGTCCATAAAACATCGTTATACATATAGGTAATAGTATTTTCATCAGGGAAATTAATATAAATATCCTCTTGAGAAAGGTCTCCAGCACCACCTTGTTCGTATAACATCTCATAATAACCATCTTGAACTGAGTATGTTCCAAACCACGCTGGATCAGAACAATCATCGCCTATTGTAGGAGAATAAAAGTAGTCTGTAAATGTTCCATCTTCTCTAAACTCCATGTAAAGCCCTGGACAATAAAGCTCATCATTGTAATACTTAATATCACCATCTGGCCACTCACCAGAGTAGTAATTCCAATAATTTAATATTCTTGCTTCATCTTCTGTTCTTTCCTTACCATCGGTATTTGAGGTTCTTTGTGATACATTGTTTTGAAATACACCAGAGGGTTGACCACCGCTTAGTTGCATTATAAAAGTCCCTACATTGTCTCCATCCTTTTTAACAATTGCAGAAAGTTGACCATCTAGTTCTACAGAGCCATTCATAAAATATATTTCATTAAAATCTTTCGATGTTAAGCTTCCAACCACTCCTCCATTTTCAACAATAGAGAATGTCCATGTTCCATGATCATCACCAAAAAAAGAACCTGACCAAAGTCCTTCTGCTTGTGATGTGTCTTCTACATTAATTTCATTGGTATTATCACACGTAAAAAAGATAAATACAAAAGCTAATAAAAGTAATTTTTTCATATGGTTAATTTTTTTTTGATTCAATTCAAATTTATGAAAATTTGTGCAAGTTTTGGTCAGAATTGACTACTAAAGAGAAAGAACATAACCCTCCTAAAACAAAACAACCCTCTGAATATCAGAGGGTTATTAATAATAAATAAAAACAATAATTTATTCAACCAGACTCCAAGTTTTAGTAATATTACCATCCTCAAAAGGAGTCTGCATTTGATTATTACCAATAAAAGTTACTGGAAATGGTTCACCATTAATTTCATACATATTTGATCCAACATTTACCCAATTCTCAGGTCCATACATATCTAAATCTGAACACAAACTACCATCACTTGGAAAACATTCCCATGCGCTTTTTGTTACTTCAGTTAAAGTAAAAACAAAAGTGTCAGGAGATCCAGCATCATTTTCCATAAAACAACCTCTACAAGAATCTCCCCAATCTCCTCCAACAATTTCTTCATTTACTAAAACCCATGTTCCAATAATTGGATCATTAGGATTATTATTGCTGCTGTTATCAGAACTTGAATTATCATTATCCCCTCCACTACAAGCAAAAAGAGTAAATACAAAAGTTAAAAAAAGTAATTTTTTCATGTGGTTAATTTTTTTTGATTTGAACTAATATATATGAAAATTTGTGCAAACTATGTGCAAACTTTTGGTAAGAATTGACTACTAAAGAGAAAAAATATAACCCTGCTAAAACAAAATAACCCCCTGAACATCAGAAGGTTATTTATGATTGTGACAGGATTGTTTTATGATCATCAGCACTCCATGCTGAAGACAGTCCAAACAAAAAAACGCTCAAGCAAGCTTGGCGTTTTTCCTTATTATACTATTTATTCGTGATCGCGACAGGATTCGAACCTGTGACCGTCTGCTTAGAAGGCAGATGCTCTATCCAGCTGAGCTACGCGACCATTCAAGGACATGATGTCCTGAAGTCGGGGTGGCAGGATTCGAACCTGCGACCTCCGCGTCCCAAACGCGGCGCGATAACCGGGCTACGCTACACCCCGTATTTGGTTATCTATTTAAGTACATCATCAAGCAACACGTTGTCGGGGTGGCAGGATTCGAACCTGCGACCTCCGCGTCCCAAACGCGGCGCGATAACCGGGCTACGCTACACCCCGTATTGAATTGATAAATGACTTGCGGAGAGACCGGGATTCGAACCCGGGCAACACTTACGCGTTGACAGATTAGCAATCTGCTCCATTACCACTCTGGCACCTCTCCTCTAATTTAATGAACTTATGCAATAAAATTGCGGATGCAAATGTAACTTTTCATTGTCAAGAACGCAAACTATTTTTTTAATTTTTTAAAACCGATTTTTTTCTATTCTGGGTACTCGATGCGAAGATGATACATATTGGCCAATTTGTGCTTCAAAACTTTTTTAATAGATTCTATTTCTTTGAAAGTAATATTGGCATTCAAAAACTGTGTGTCTTCAATTTGATTGGCTATAATTGCATCTACAAATGTGTTGATTTTGGTAGATGTTGGATCTTTCAAACTCTTAGATGCGGCCTCAACACTATCACACATCATCAAAATGGCGGTTTCTTTACTAAATGGTTTTGGACCATTGTACATAAAATCTGAAGGATCAAATTCAGATGTTAATTCCATTTGTTTGTTGTAAAAGTAGCGCACATAACTTGTTCCATGATGGGTGCGGATAAAATCAATAACACGATCTGGCAACTTATTTTTCTTTGCTATTTCTATTCCACTAATTACATGATTTACAATAATTTGTGCACTTTCTTTTGGCGACAATTCATCGTGGGGATTAGTTCCTGTGGATTGATTTTCTGTAAAATATGTTGGATTGGACATTTTTCCTATGTCATGATATAATGCACCAACACGAACTAACATAGCATTAGCGCCAATTTCATTGGCTGAGGCTTCTGCAAGATTGGCCACATTTAGAGAATGATGAAACGTTCCTGGAGCTTTGTCAGAAAGTTCTTTAAGTAGTTTTGAATTTGTATCGGAAAGCTCCAATAAGGACACATCCGAAACCAATCCGAATAGTTTTTCGTAGGCATAAATTAATGGTTGTACAAATAATGTAGCTAAACCACATAGTACAAATAACAAAAAGTTTTCCCACTTTAAACCATCCATACTTCCTTCATGGATGACATAAAATGAAAAATATGATATGATATAAATCAATGTAATTTGTCCAACAGATATAAATAAATTAGCACGTTTATAAAGTTCAGATACTGTAAGGATCGTTACAATTCCTGCAATAATTTGAAGAAACATATATTCGTAATTATTAGCAACTACAAAACCCAAAAGCAGCACCGTAACCACGTGAGTAAAAAGCCCTAATCGAGCATCAAAAAAGGCTTTAAGGACCAATGGTAAAATACATAATGGAACGGCATATACATATGCGGAATTGTAATTTACAACTAAGGTTGTAAGCAATACCATTAGGGTTATATTGAAAAAGATAAATGTAACTTTCGTGTTATTGGTAAATATATCTTCTCTGTATTTCCTTAAAAAAAGCAAAAGCATCAAAAGCGCTAGAGCAACCAAAACAGTGTATGCCACTAAAATCCAAACATAATTGGCTTCGGTCCAAACCTGAGATTCATATTCGGATTCCAAAGACTTTAATACAGACAATTTATCACCTTGAACAACTTCTCCTTTTGATATGATTAAGGTACCTTTATCGACTCGACCGCGCACTGGAACAATACGACCAACACGCTCTTTTAGAGCGCTTTCTGAAAGCGATGAATTATATGAAGCGTTGGGCTCTACAACATCAAAAAATAGAGATAAATATGCAGGTAAAAACTCTATGTATTCAGAGGCTTCAATTTTGGAAGTGATAAAGGGTTTTAGATCTGTTTGAATAAAAAATTGATTGTAAGCAACTGTTTTACTTTGCGTATTATCAATCAAAACCGAAATAATTTGTTCATTATCAAAATTATAACTCTCAGATAGAAGTCCTGTAGCATACAGCTCTGATAGAATATTTCTACCAAACTGAAATAGAGTATCGTTTAGTTTTTGATTTGTAACCTCAAAAAAACTACGCTCAAAAACGGTTTTATAATTATTAGAAATTTGTCTCAACTTAGCGGTATCAACTTCAAAAAATACTGGAGATTCTTTAGATATTTGTTGGCGTTCTTTTTCTAGTTCTAAACCAGATTTTTGAATAGCAAAATCAAAAGGCGCATATAAATTTTCGGATTGCCACGGTTTTCCTTTTTCAAAACTGTATCGAAACGTTCCACTTTTTGGAAATAAATAAACAATCAAAAATGTAGTTGCTGCAAATAAAAATATTTTATAAAGCAAATTGTGATTTCTGTAAAATTTATTTAAAACTGGATCCATTTGAATAATTTGTTTTAATTATAGCTATACCAATCAAACTATATCAAAAGTAATAAAAAGAACTTCAACGCAAGTGTAAAAATCAACAATCATCTCTAAATATATGCTAAATTTTATTTACATTAGCGAGAGTAAAATTTAGAACTATTTTTGATGAAAGAAGTTGTTATTGTTTCTGCAGTCCGCACCCCAATAGGTAGTTTTATGGGAAGTTTATCTTCAGTAGACGCACCAAAACTTGGGGCTATTGCCATTAAAGGTGCATTAGAAAAAATTAATTTAAATCCTAGTTCAGTAGACGAAGTCCTAATGGGACACGTTGTACAGGCTGGTGCTGGCCAAGCTCCTGCAAGGCAAGCAGCTATATTTGCTGGAATTCCAAACACAGTACCTTGTACCACCGTCAATAAAGTATGTTCATCTGGAATGAAATCCATAATGCAAGCCGCACAAAGTATTGCGCTTGGTGATGCCGAAATTATTGTTGCTGGGGGTATGGAAAATATGAGTAAAATTCCACACTATTATCATGCAAGAATAGCGAAGAAATTTGGCCCTGCTCAAATGGAAGATGGCATGCAAAAAGATGGTCTTGTAGATGCTTACAATAAAGAAGCTATGGGTGTTTGTGCCGATGCCTGTGCCACAGAATATGATTTTTCTAGAGAAGATCAAGATGCATTTGCTGTTCAATCCTACAAGCGCTCTGCTGATGCTTGGAATGGTGGGAAATTTGACAATGAGATTGTACCTGTAGAAGTTCCCCAACGCCGTGGCGAGCCCATTATAGTGACGACCGATGAAGAATTTACTAACGTTAAATTAGAAAAAATTCCAGCCCTAAGACCTGCTTTCACAAAAGATGGTACCGTAACAGCAGCCAATGCCTCGACCATCAATGATGGAGCTGCAGCACTAGTCCTTATGAGTAAAGATAAAGCCAAAGAACTTGGGCTACAACCTCTGGCCACCATAAAAAGTTATGCCGATGCGGCACGCGAGCCCGAATGGTTTACAGTTGCGCCTGCAAAAGCCCTCCCCAAAGCTCTAGACAAAGCCAACATCAGCATCAATGATGTCGATTATTTTGAATTTAACGAAGCATTTTCAGTAGTCGGATTGGCCAATATGAAAATTTTGGGGCTCAACGATTCTAAAGTTAATGTTAATGGCGGTGCGGTTTCGCTTGGACATCCCCTGGGGTGCTCCGGTGCAAGAATTGTGGTCACTCTACTCAATGTTTTGGAACAAAATAATGGAAAAATTGGAGCGGCGGCCATTTGTAATGGCGGTGGCGGTGCCTCGGCACTGATTCTCGAACGAAACTAGTACTCAATGCAATACGGCCTGTGCAATCTTAGTATTGTCGCATTAAGAAACGAACCCTCAGACAAAAGCGAACTCACATCGCAAGTCCTTTATGGCGAATGGTTTAAAGTCCTTGAACAGCGTAAAAAATGGAGCCGAATTCGCCTCAGTTATGATGGCTACGAAGGATGGATTGACAATAAGCAATTTCTGTTGATTGATAAAGAAGATTATAAGAACTGCACTTCCAAAAAAGAGCAACTTTGTAGTGATTTAGTAAACTTTATTACCGATAGTGAACAAAAGCTACAACCCATTGTTATGGGGAGTGTATTGAATGCACAACCCCTTCTCAACCATACTTTTGATGGAGAAACATTAGTTGGTCAAAAACAAAAAAATAACCTTATAGAAACCGCACTGCTCTACCTCAACACCCCATACCTTTGGGGAGGAAAAACCCCTTTTGGTATTGATTGTTCGGGATTTACACAAATGGTATATCGCCTCAATGGATTTCAACTCTTACGCGATGCTTCACAACAAGCCACTCAAGGGGATGCGCTTAGTTTTATTGAAGAAAGCTCACCAGGTGATTTGGCGTTTTTTGATAATAACGAAGGGGATATTATTCATGTAGGAATTATTATGGAAAATCATCATATCATTCATGCGCATGGCAAAGTACGTATAGACCGTATTGACCATTCTGGAATTTATAATGTCGATACCAACACCCATTCCCATAAACTTCGGGTGATTAAAAGCATTGTTTAAGTTTTTTTTGTAATTTTGGGTATTATCCTAAATCTTTAATATCATGTTTCACAAAACCTGCAAATTTACCATACTTCTTTTTTTGGCTTTTTTTACCACATTTTTAAGTGGTCAAAACTCTAAATCTAATGAAATTTCAGAAAAAATCTATGAGTTTTCAAATTTTAATACCCTAGAACTAAGTCATGCGATTTCTGTAATTTTAGTGCAATCGGACAACTACAGAGTAGCCATCAGCTGCGAAGACAAATACAGAGATGATATTGTGGTGTTACAAAACAATTCAACATTAAAAATCCGACTTAAAGGAAGAAAATCGTACAAAAACATCAATCTTTCGGCAGTGATTCATATGCCCTCTGTCAAAAAACTTGAAATGAGTGGAGCTTCAAAAGTGGTGTTTAGAAATTATAAAGGCAGCGATTTAGATCTAGAACTTTCTGGGGCAAGTAGCGTTAGAGGTATTATTTCTTTGAGTAATACACTAACGGTAGATTCTTCTGGAGCATCGGAAATAAAACTAGAAGGTACCGTAAAAAATGCTGAGGTTGAAATTTCTGGAGCGTCATCAATTAAATGTCTAGACCTATTGATTGCACAAAATTTGGACTTAGAGGCTTCTGGGGCGAGCAATGCCAAATTGATTGCCAATGGCCGAATAAAAGCCAAACTTAGTGGGGCAAGCTCTTTTAAATATGGTGGGAATGCCGAAAAGGTCAATATCCACTCTACCGGAGCTTCGAGTTCGAGGAAGTTGTAATTTTTTATCAAATATCCAATAGCTTTTTCGGTAAACTCAAAAAGAGTCGAAAGGTGCGGATATATACTAGTTGGCATTAATTTGATAAATGGCAAATAAAAAGAAAAGATTCATTTATTATTCAAGCCCAGAACATTGGTTTCAAGCTGCTTTGGAATTAAATGAAGCTGTTGAAGAACTCTATTTGATTAAAGAAAAAGCACATTTCTACCAAACATTTCATTTTGAAAATCAAAAAACAGTAAAAAGACCAGTACTCTCTCGTGCGACTTATCTTTTAATGTTTTATGCTTTAGAGAATTTATTAAAAGGAATTGCTGTATTGAATAATCCTGAATTAGTGAATAAAGGTAAACTTCAAAAAGGAATTAAAACTCACGACTTAAATCAACTTTCTAAATTGAATCACTTTAGACCAAATTATGAGCAAAAGGAATTTCAATCAATATTATCGGCACAATGCGCTTCAAATGCTCGTTATCCTGTTGGACTAAATGAACAAATTGCATTAACTGACCCATTAATTACTGAAAAGGATTATCTGATTTACAACAATCTGTTTACAAAATACAAACAATATCTTGCCAAAGAATTTAATAAAAAAGGATGGGAAAGTGGATTAAATGATTCTGATTTAAGAACTGAACCAGGCGAATTCAAATTTTATGAAAATAAAAACTAATGCCAACAATGTATAACCGCAATTACAGCGGATTCGACTATGCTTCGACAAGCTCAACACAGACTAGGATCCACTCGGAATTGCTAAACTTAGTGACTAAAACAAACTATAATAACTAACAACTGAGGTTATACGAGACCGTTGGCCACAAGCTGAAAAACCGCTCGAACACTTATGAATGACATCTTTTTCGGAATAATTTTTATTGGATTTGCTTTGAGTTTCTTTTCGTTTGAAATTGCGATTTATATGAATCTTTTGATTTATTACTCTACTGACCAAAATAAATACCATTTATTTCCAATTTTAAATCCTTTTTCTTTTTCATCATTTGAGTTGATGCTTAACTCAATGTTCAAGCTGAAATGGAAAGGTGAGGGCGGAAATGAAAAATTAAAACGAAAATCAAATAAGTTGAGGCGATTTTCAGAAATTATGTTATTAATAACAGTTATTCTCGGAATATTGAGTGTGATTTTCACTTAATTATAAACGGAAAATATTGGATTTAAAATATTTAAAAAACAAAACAGTATGAAGCTAAGAAAACTGCTAAAAAATAAACTTGCTAACTCAGTTTTAGGTGCTGTAGTTGTAACACTAAGTCAAGATATTTTTGAGTTAAGTTTATTTATTATTTCATTTGTGATTATCTATGTTTTGCTCTGGGGCTATGACAATTCTTAAGAAAAAAACTTTTGCAAAAAAAAGCCCATACAGTGTATGGGCTTTTGGGTGTATAAATCTAAATGTTATTGTTGTAAGCGATCGGCCATATCTTTATATTCTTTGGCTTTAGCATCGTTGCCTGTAGCAGAGAAAATATTGGACAGAGTTTTTGCGGCTTGAACATTTGTAGGGTCAGCAACAAGAGCTTGTTCTAAATATGGAATGGCATCCAAATACAACTGGTTACGTTCCTCACGAAGTTCGTCATAGCGGCGGTCATCGGCAGCAGAAGTCCCCAAGTTATTCATTTCATCAATTATGGATTCCTCTTGTCCTAATATGAGTGCCGCAAGATTGATATAGGCATTGGTATACTTTGGATTAAGCTCAATGGCTTTGTCATAATATTTTTTTGCATTATCAAAATCTTTTGCATCAGCAGCAATCACACCCAAGTTATATTGTAGTTCTGCATTTTTGGGGTCTTTTTCTGTAGCAAATTCCAACAATTCTTTAAACTTGTCAATATTTCCCATTGCATAATGTACATTGGCTTCTGTAAGTATCAAATTTAAATCGTCAGGATTTTGAGCTCTTGCTTCTCGCATAGCTTCTAGCGCTTTGTCTGTTTCGCCACGTTCATTATAAATAAGCGCCATATTTTTTATAATCTCTGGATATTTAGATTTTGAATTTTTATCCGTAGGATTAGTATGGGATTTTGATTTTACAGAAACATCACGTAGCACTTCGCTGTCAAAAGCTTCTTCTTTGTTAGTTTCTTTGTTTACCGCAAAATATTGCTTTTCTATCCCTGTAAATCCAAGCGCTCTCAACTTTTCGTACATCGCCAAAGACTTGTTATAATCCTTTGCATTTACAGCCGATGAGGCCGCATAGTACAAATAGATGGTGTCTTTAGATGACAATTTATAAGCATTTGAAAAGTAATTCGAGGCGGTTGCAAAATCACTTTTTTCAATGGAAGCACTTCCCTGATTAATCAAGTGATTGATAAGGTTTTGGAAGTGCATATTTTTTTCTTCTGAACTTACTGACGATCCTATTTTTGCAAAAGCATCAATGGATTTATTAACGTCTTCTAGCTCTGCAGCACCGCCTTTAAAAAGTAATTTACTCTTGTAAAAATAAAACTGCCCTTTTTGCTTTTCATCCATTGAAGATATTAGCACTTCTGCAGCAGCAAGAGCTGTAGTAGCTTGTTCAAAATTTGCTTTTCCAAGAGCTTTACTCACTGCACGTAGCTCTTTTTTTTGTGCATTTATAGACCATGTAAGGGCTAGTAGGAGTCCAAAAATTAGGTATTTTTTCATGATATATTTATTATAATTATTCTTCTGTTTGTGTGTTGTTTTCTGTGTTTTCTGAATTTTCAGTATTTGGTGTTTCTTCAGAAGTTGATCCTTCAGCATTTAAATCTTCTGCCTCCTCCTCTTCTTCTTTCATCACTTTCGCAACTGCGGCAATAGAATCGGATCCTTTGAGATTGATGAGTTTTACACCTTGTGTTGCTCTACCCATTACTCTTAAATCCTCTACCGCCATACGAATGGCAATCCCAGATTTGTTGATGATCATCAAATCATCTTCATCAGTTACATTTTTGATGGAAACTAAACTTCCCGTTTTGTCAGTAATAGAAATTGTTTTTACACCCTTTCCGCCACGATTTGTGATACGATAATCTTCTAAACTTGAGCGTTTTCCATAACCATTTTCTGAAACCACTAAAATATTACTTTCCATATCATCTACAGATATCATGCCAATGACTTCATCGGCGTTATGCGCCAGAGTAATTCCACGTACTCCAGAAGCGCCTCTTCCCATTGGGCGAGTCTTAGCTTCCTCAAAACGAATGGCCTTTCCTGACTTCAGTGCCAACATCACTTGACTTTCTCCAGTGGTGAGTTTGGCTTCAAGGAGTTCATCGCCTTCTTTAATCGTAATGGCATTAATTCCATTGGTTCTTGGACGAGAATATTGCTCCAATGAGGTTTTCTTTACCTGGCCTCGTTTGGTCGCCATAATCACGTAATGGGCATTAATGTATTCTTCATCTTTTAAGTTTTGAGTGCAAATAAATGCTTTTACTTTATCGTCTTGCTCAATGTTGATGAGGTTTTGAATGGCTCTTCCTTTTGATGTCTTACTGCCTTCAGGAATTTCATAAACACGCATCCAGAAACATTTTCCTTTTTGTGTAAAGAATAACATGTACTGGTGATTCGTTCCTACAAAAAGATGTTCTAGGAAATCCTCATTTCTAGTGGTCGATGCTTTTTGTCCTACTCCTCCTCTATTTTGAGTTCTATACTCCGTTAAAGACGTACGTTTGATATAGCCTGCATGAGAAATAGTAATTACCACTTGCTCATTAGGAATCATGTCTTCAATAGATAAATCTCCTCCTGCATACTCAATCGTAGAACGACGTTCATCGCCATACTTTTCTTTGACTACCACAAGCTCATCTTTGATGATTTGCATTCGACGATCTTTTTTGTCTAAAATATCCTTAAGGTCTTCAATGGTTTTCATCAAACCCTCATACTCAGAACGCAGCTTGTCTTGCTCAAGGCCTGTAAGTTGACGCAGACGCATCTCTACAATAGCTTTGGCTTGAATTTCACTCAACTCAAAACGTTTGATAAGTTTTTGTCGTGCTTCATCTGGATTTGAGGAGCCTCTAATAATTGAAATTACTTCGTCAATATTATCCGAAGCAATAATAAGTCCTTCTAAAATATGAGCGCGCTCTTCTGCTTTGCGCAATTCGTAAGTCGTTCGGCGCACAACAACTTCATGACGATGCTCTACAAAATGATGAATCATATCTTTTAGATTCAACATTTCTGGACGACCATTGACCAACGCAATATTATTTACACTAAATGAAGACTGAAGTGCTGTGTATTTAAAAAGTTTATTAAGTACAATGTTTGGAATAGCATCTCTTTTTAAGACATAGACTATACGCATGCCATTACGATCTGATTCGTCGCGAATTGTTGAAATTCCTTCTAATTTTTTATCATTAACAAGGTCGGCCGTTTTCTTAATCATATCAGCCTTATTGACTTGATATGGGATTTCGTTAACTATAATACACTCTCTTCCATTAACTTCTTCAATATTGGCTTTGGCACGAATGACAACACGTCCTCGGCCTGTTTTAAAAGCTTCTCTAACCCCATCGTAGCCATAAATTATTCCACCTGTTGGAAAATCTGGAGCTTTAACGTGAGTAATCAATTCATCAATTTCAATTGCAGTATTATCAATGTAGGCCGTAATTCCATCTACAACTTCGGAAAGGTTGTGTGGTGGCATATTGGTTGCCATACCTACTGCAATACCTGAAGCTCCATTGACAAGCAAACCTGGTATTCGAGTGGGAAGCACTGTTGGCTCCTGAAGAGTATCGTCAAAGTTTAACTTATGGTCAACAGTTTCTTTATCAATATCAGCAAGCATATCTTCAGATATTTTGCGCATTCTTGCCTCTGTGTATCGCATTGCTGCTGGGCTATCGCCATCAATCGATCCAAAATTCCCTTGCCCATCAACAAGCATATAACGCAAACTCCACTCTTGGGCCATTCGTACCATCGTATCATAAACCGATGTATCGCCGTGAGGGTGGTATTTACCAAGTACTTCTCCCACAATTCTTGCTGATTTTTTGTGCGCAGAATTAGACCGCACACCCAACTCATGCATTCCATACAAAACACGGCGATGAACGGGCTTTAGGCCATCACGAACGTCGGGTAATGCTCTTGAAACAATAACGGACATCGAATAATCGATGTAGGCCGATTTCATTTCATCTTCAATATTAATCGGGATTAATTTTTCTCCTTCTATCATAGGTTGATTTTATTGCAATTATTATATTCAAGCTAATATAAAACAATCGTTCATTTTTACGCTAATAATTATGGGTTTTTTTGGGGTATTTTATCAACAATTTATAGAAGAAAAGGGTTAATAAATAGAATGTGAAAAATTTTGATTTTTAAATGTTTTTAATATCATTTGTAGTATTAATTTTTAATTGAGTTATAGTTTTTGAATTATGACTTATAAAATTCGTATTTTTATACAAAATATTTTCTATGGATGACAACTTTTCACCCCGAGTTAAAGATGTGATTTCTTTTAGTAAAGAAGAAGCATTACGTCTAGGACATGATTTTATTGGAACCGAGCATTTGATGCTTGGATTGCTTCGTGATGGCCACGGCAAAGCAGTAGAAATTCTCAATGCACTTGATATTGATTTGAGTCAGCTGCGCCGTAAAGTAGAAATTCTAAGCCCTGCAAACCCCAATATAAGCACTTCAACAAACGAGAAAAAAAATCTTCATCTCACTCGACAAGCTGAACGTGCCCTAAAAACAACCTTTTTGGAGGCCAAACTTTTTCAAAGCAAATCCATCAACACGGCGCATTTGCTTTTGTGTGTTCTAAGAAACGAAAACGACCCTACCACCAAATTACTCAACAAATTGAGAGTAAATTATGATAATGTTAAAGAGCAATTTAAAAACATGATCACAAGCAGTGATGGTGATTTTATTGATACACCAAAAGGTGAATCTTTTTCCGAAGAAGAAACAAATGAAAAAAATGAAAACACTGATGCTTTTGGTCAAACGAGCTCAACAAAATCAAACAAGAAATCTAAAACCCCTGTTTTAGACAATTTTGGGCGTGATCTTACTGCTATGGCTGAAGAAGGAAAACTTGATCCTGTTGTTGGTAGAGACAAAGAAATTCAGCGTGTATCACAAATACTAAGCCGAAGAAAAAAGAACAATCCTCTTCTTATTGGAGAGCCAGGTGTTGGTAAATCCGCAATTGCAGAAGGTCTTGCCAACAGAATTATAAAACGAAAAGTCTCTAGGATTCTGTTCAACAAGCGTGTAGTAACACTGGACTTGGCAAGTTTGGTAGCAGGCACGAAATACAGAGGTCAATTTGAAGAACGCATGAAAGCCGTAATGAATGAACTCGAAAAAAATGATGATGTCATTTTATTCATTGATGAAATTCATACCATTGTTGGTGCTGGAGGCGCAACAGGAAGTCTTGATGCATCAAACATGTTTAAACCTGCATTGGCACGAGGGGAAATTCAATGTGTTGGCGCAACTACGCTAGACGAATACCGTCAGCATATTGAAAAAGATGGTGCGCTAGAGCGACGCTTTCAAAAAGTGATTATTGAACCAACATCAGTTGATGAAACGATTGAAATACTTAATAACATAAAAAATAAATACGAAGATCATCACAATGTTGATTACACAGACCAAGCTATAGAAGCTTGTGTTAAACTCACAAGCCGCTACATGTCTGATAGATTTTTACCAGATAAGGCAATAGATGCTTTGGATGAAGCAGGATCACGAGTACATATCACAAATATTGATGTTCCTGATCAAATTGTGGAATTAGAAACAGAACTTGAAGCGGTTCGTGCAACAAAAAATTCTGTCGTCAAAAAACAAAAATATGAAGAAGCTGCAAAGCTCAGAGACGATGAAAAAAGACTAGAAAAGAGTTTAGCTGAAGCTCAAGTAAAATGGGAAGAAGAATCCAAACTCAATAGAGAAATTGTTACAGAAGAAAACGTCGCCGAGGTCGTTTCGATGATGACAGGAATTCCTGTAAATCGAATTGCACAAACAGAAGGCAACAAGCTTTCTTTATTACCAGAACTAATTAATGGGAAAGTTATTGGTCAAGATGAAGCTGTTTCAAAGGTTGTAAAAGCTATTCAAAGGAATCGTGCTGGACTTAAAGATCCAAATAAGCCCATAGGCTCATTTATATTTTTGGGACAAACAGGCGTTGGAAAAACACAATTAGCCAAAGTTTTGGCTGGCGAGTTATTCGATAGTACTGATGCATTAATCAGAATAGACATGAGCGAATACATGGAAAAATTTGCCATTTCGCGACTTGTTGGAGCACCTCCAGGATATGTTGGATATGAAGAAGGTGGGCAACTTACAGAAAAAGTAAGACGAAAACCTTATGCTGTAATTCTTTTAGATGAAATTGAAAAAGCACATCCTGATGTGTTTAATATGCTTTTACAAGTTCTAGATGATGGATTTTTGACTGATAGTTTAGGACGAAAAATTGACTTTAGCAATACCATTATTATTATGACTTCCAACATTGGAGCACGAAAACTAAAGGATTTTGGAACTGGTGTTGGCTTTGGAACTGCGGCCCAAAAACAACAAGAAAGTGCTAATGCTCGTGGCGTTATTGAAAATGCATTAAAAAAAGCTTTCGCACCTGAATTTTTAAACAGAATTGATGATGTGGTGGTATTTAACACCCTTGAAAAAGAAGATATTGATAAAATTATTGATATTGAACTTGAGAAACTTCTAAATCGAATTTCAGAACTTGGATACAAGCTGAAATTGAGTAAAAAAGCAAGAAACTTTATTGCCGAAAAAGGATTTGATAAACAATATGGCGCACGACCACTAAAGCGTGCTATTCAAAAATATGTAGAAGATGCCATTGCTGAAGAAATAATCAAGTCAAATGTTCAAGAAGGCGACAGCATCACGATGGACATTGGCAAAAATGACACTGAACTAAATGTAAAAATTTCAAGTCCTAAAAAATCAGAAGAACAATAAAATAAACTACAATTTTTGTAATTAAACCCTTGCACGTTGCAGGGTTTTTTTATGCTGTAATTCTCTCAAAAAGCACTTCGTTATCAAAGTTTAATGACTGCAAAAAATGTATTGTTTTTTTGATATCTAAATAAAGTGGTTTATCATTTTCAGTAAACAAAACTTCTTCTCTGAAAGAAGTTAAAAACTGCTCCAAAAAAGACGATGTTTTTAATGTTCTCAATTGTAAGGCCTGTGATGCATTCATCAATTCAATTGCAAGAATTCGTTCAACATTATCAACAAGTTCAAAAGCTTGTGTGGCAGCATTGGCACCCATACTTACATGATCTTCCTGACCATTGGAAGATACTATAGAATCCACACTGGCTGGTGTGGCCAATTGTTTGTTAGCGCTAGCAATACTTGCCGCTGTATACTGAGGTATCATATAGCCAGAATTTAATCCTGGTGAATTCACTAAAAATGAAGGCAAACCGCGCTGTCCAGATATCAATTGATAGGTTCTTCGCTCTGAAATACTTCCAAGTTCAGACATGGCTATTTTTAAGAAATCTAGACTCAAAGCTAAAGGTTGTCCATGAAAATTTCCTCCTGATATAATTTTATCGGCTTGTGAAAATATATTTGGGTTATCAGAAACAGAATTAACTTCTGTTAAAACTATCGAAGAAATATGTTCCAATGCATCTTTTGTAGCGCCATGAACTTGTGGCATACAACGGAAAGAATATGGATCTTGGACATGGATTTTTTCTTGTTTCATCAAAGGACTATCTTCTAAAAACTGACGTATACGCTGAGCGGTAAGTATTTGACCTTTGTGTGGACGCACCAACTGAACTAATGGATCAAAAGGTTCAATTCGACCATCAAAAGCATCCAAAGATAACGCCCCAATTAAATCTGAATAATAGGAAAGTTTATACGATTTTAATAAACAATGTACGGCATAAGCAGACATAAATTGTGTCCCATTTAGCAATGCTAAACCTTCTTTTGATTGCAACTTTATTGGATTTAAACTATGTGCCTTCAATACGTCTTGTGTAGGTTTTTGGACGCCGTTGTCCCAAACTTCACCTTCCCCAATCACACACAAAGCAACATGTGCCAAAGGTGCCAAATCTCCTGAAGCTCCCAAAGAGCCTTGAGTATAAACTACTGGCAAAAGATCGAGGTTGTAAAAATCAACAAGACGCTGGACAGTTGAAAGTTGCACACCACTATTCCCATTCGATAAAGATTTGATTTTTAGTAAAAGCATCAATTTGATGATATGCTGAGGCACCAATTTTCCAGTACCACACGCATGAGAACGTACCAAATTTTCTTGAAGCTGAACCAATTGATCGGAATTAATCGAAACATCACACAAAGCGCCAAAACCAGTATTAATACCATAAATTGGCACCTCAGAATTTTGCATTTTTTGATTTAAATATGACCTACAACTGACAATTTTTCCTTTTACTTCAGTTGATAATTCAATATGAGATTGATTGATAGTTAAATCATTGAGTACAGGTAAGCTTAATGGATGTGTTGTAATTTTATGCATAATTGTTCTAACGGAGACCTTCAAAAGTGCATTATTCAATGAAAATTTCCAAATAATTGATACAATTAATTTATTATGGCTAATTTTGAAAAGACTATAATTTCAGTTTCACTTTAGAGAAAAACATGCTTAAAACGACCAATAAAAGAATTGGAAATTCTTCTATTTTAGAAAACTTAGTTGGTAATTGGAATTTGGAACGTTTTTATGACAATGGAGCCAAAGTCCTTGGCACAGCAAATTTTACAAAAATCAAAGCTAATGAGTTTGAATATTCCGAAACAGGAGTAATGATTTTAGCCGATGGAAAAGAAATGATGTGTACTAGAAAATATATTTATAAACCAAGTCTGTCTGGTTTTGAGGTTTATTTTTTTGAAAACCCTGAAAAACTATTTCAAAAAATTAATTTGACAAAAGAAAAAAATGGAAGTCTTAGTGCTAAAGCTACCCATTTTTGTGTAAAAGATGTTTACGCTTCTTCATACAAATTTTTCAGCGATAGACACTTTGAAATCACTCATGTGGTTTGTGGCCCAAAAAAAGAATACACTTCAAAGGGTATTTTTAAAAAAAATAAAGAAGTGCGAAAAAAAAATGTAATTTCGTAAAACATTTTAATCCTAAAATCATTAGTTATGAATAAAACCTTATTTTACACAATTAGTATTGCCATAATTTTAGTTGGTTGTCAAAAACCAAAAGACCACGTTGAACTCACTGGAAAAATTACCAACCCAAGTTCTGATAAAATTACAATTACTAACCCAGAAAATGGCTACAAAAAAGAAATAGCCATTAACGAAGATGGTTCATTTTCGGACACCCTTAAAGTTGAAGAAGGGCGCTATCGGTTTTTTGATGGTAATGAAGTTGGTACAATATTTCTAAAAAATGGCAACTCAACTTCTTTTACACTAGATACTAAGGAATTTGATGAAACTTTAAAATTTAGAGGCGATGAAGCTGAAAAAAGCAATGTTTTAATTGCCTATGCTTTACTTCAAGAAAAATATCTCACTAATGATTTATTTGACAAAAACCCAAAAGCCTTTCAAAATGCTTTTAGGGCTTTAGAAAAGGATTTCCAAAATTTAAAATCCAGCTACACATCAATAGACACCTCATATTTTGAGATTGATAATACCAATTTCAAAAAAATGAAAGTAGCTTACACGAAGTTTTATGAAGATCGACAAGCATTGAGAAGAGAATTGGCAAAAGGCACTCCATCTCCAACTTTTGAGAATTTTGAAAATTTTAAGGGTGGTACTTCATCTTTAAAAGACTTTAGAGGAAAGTTTGTCTACATTGATGTTTGGGCAACATGGTGTGGACCTTGTAAAGTTGAAATCCCATTTTTGAAAGAACTAGAACAAAGATTTCATGGGCGCAACATTGAGTTTATCAGTATTTCTGTTGATGATGAAAGACGAAGTGGAACTATGGAAAAAGCACACAAAGCATGGAAAACTATGGTCGCTGAGAAAAATTTATCAGGGGTGCAGCTTTTTACTGGTAGTGGATGGAAAGCCGATTTTATTCAAGCCTATAAAATCGATGGTATTCCAAGATTTATTCTTATTGACCCCGATGGCAATATTGTAGATCCTGATGCACCAAGGCCCTCTAGTGCAAGAATTACAGAGCTTTTAGAAGAATTGGGCGTTTAGTTCAAAAAATCTGTTAGTATAATTTTATTTACATTTTCATGAGAAGCATGTGCTACTGCTTTACCGTTTTTAATGACTAAAAGCTGTGGCGATTGATGAACAACATCAAACTGATTTGCAATGGCATTTGAAATTTCACGATAACGGAGTAAGTCCAAAAAATAAGCCGTAAAATCAACTTCTGAAAAACCATAGCTTGATTTGAATTCGTTTAGTACAAAACGACTCACACTACAGCGTGTGGAATGTTTGAAAATAAGTTGTGGCGTCAAAAAAGAGTCTTCGATTATAGTATTGAGTTGATCAATATTTTCAAGTTTTGGCCCAGGCCAATCGTTTGAATTATTGCTTAAAAAGGAATCAAATAATCCCATAATTTATCTTTATATTTTTAAAATTATGACTAAACGTCAGTTTTTTAGTTAAAATAATGTCAATTTGTCTTGTGTATTCAAATGGTAAGGTAATTGAATAATCATACTTAAAAATAACCCATTATGAACTTTGACAATTATACAATAAAAACACAACAAGCGCTACAACAAGCGCAACAAATTGCACAAGGATTTGAACATCAACAAATTGAAAATGAGCACCTTTACAAAGGAATGCAAGCCGTTGATCAAAATGTAATTCCATATTTACTAAAAAAACTTGATGTCAATTCAATACTTTTAAATCAAATTATTGACAAAGAAATAGAACGTTTCCCAAAAGTAAGCGACTCGGATCAAATGTTATCGAGAACCTTAGTTAAAACATTGGGAGATGCGGTTACTATTTCAAAAAAAACAGGAGGAGAATACGTTTCTATTGAAGATGTTTTCCTTGCTTTATTTAAATCTAAAAGTAAAATATCACAAATTCTAAAAGATCAAGGCGTTACTGAAAAAGACTTGGAAGCTTGTATAACAGAGCTAAGAAAAGGGCAAACTGTAACCTCCAAAAGTCAAGAAGATACCTACAATGCATTAAATAAATACGCCAAAAATCTTAATCAAATGGCACGCGATAATCGTTTGGATCCTGTGATTGGGCGCGATGAAGAAATTCGAAGAATTCTCCAAATATTATCGAGAAGAACAAAAAATAATCCCATATTAGTTGGTGAACCAGGCACTGGAAAAACAGCAATCGCAGAAGGACTTGCACACCGAATAATTACAGGTGATGTTCCTGAAAATTTAAAAGACAAACAAGTATTCGCTTTGGATATGGGAGCACTTATTGCAGGTGCAAAATACAAAGGCGAATTTGAAGAGCGTCTTAAATCTGTAATAAAAGAAGTGACACAAGACTCTGGTGATGTGGTGCTATTTATAGATGAAATACATACACTAGTTGGAGCTGGTGGTGGCGAAGGTGCTATGGATGCAGCAAACATTTTAAAACCAGCATTGGCGCGTGGCGAACTTCGAGCTATTGGTGCCACTACGCTAGACGAATATCAAAAGTATTTTGAAAAAGACAAAGCATTAGAACGCCGTTTTCAAAAAGTTATGGTTGATGAACCCGACGAAGAAAGTGCAATTTCAATTTTGAGAGGGATTAAAGAAAAATATGAAACCCACCACAAAGTTCGTATCAAAGATGAAGCGATTATTGGAGCTGTAAAGCTATCCACAAGATATATTAGCAATCGTTTTTTACCCGACAAAGCCATTGATTTGATGGACGAGGCCGCTTCAAAATTACGAATGGAAATCAATTCTAAGCCTGAAGAACTGGATGTGTTGGATCGAAAGATAATGCAATTAGAAATTGAAATTGAAGCTATAAAACGTGAAAAGGATGATGTTAAACTTAAAGCACTAAGTGCAGATTTAGCCAACATCAAAGAAGAAAGAAATACTTTAGAAGCACAATGGCGCAGCGAAAAAGAAATGGTAGATTCAATTCAAGGTGCAAAATCTGACATTGAAATATTGAAAATAGAAGCAGAACGTGCTGAGCGTGATGGCGATTATGGAAAAGTTGCAGAATTGCGCTATGGGAAAATAAAAGATGTACAAGCTCATCTTGAAAACTTACAACAAAAGCTAATTAAAAATCAAAAATCTGCACTTATCAAAGAGGAAGTAACCTACGAAGATATTGCAGAAGTGATTGCGAAATGGACGGGTATTCCAGTCACTAAAATGATTGAGACTGAACGAGAAAAACTTTTAAAATTAGAACAAGAACTTCATAAGAGAGTGGTTGGTCAAGAAGAAGCTGTTGCTGCAGTTAGTGACGCTGTGAGACGCAGCAGAGCTGGTCTACAAAATCCAAAAAAACCAACAGGAACATTTTTATTTTTAGGAAGTACAGGAGTTGGAAAAACAGAGCTAGCAAAAACTTTAGCCGCTTATTTATTTGATGATGAAAATGCGCTCACAAGAATAGATATGAGTGAATATCAAGAACGACACGCTGTTAGCAGACTAATTGGAGCACCTCCAGGATACGTGGGTTACGATGAAGGCGGCCAACTTACTGAAGCGGTAAGAAGAAAACCCTACTCTGTAGTATTGTTAGATGAAATTGAAAAAGCACATCCCGATACATTTAATATTTTATTGCAAGTGCTAGATGAAGGGCGACTGACAGACAATAAAGGTCGTGTAGCAGATTTCAAAAACACAATTATAATAATGACTTCAAATATTGGAAGTAATGTTATTCAGAATAAATTTGAAGAACATGGCAATGATTCTTCAGCAATGGAATCTGCAAAAACAGAGGTTATTGCACTACTGAAGAAAATGGTACGCCCAGAGTTTTTAAATCGAATTGATGATACCATTTTATTTAGTCCATTAAGCAAAGAACACATAGAATCCATTGTTGAACTACAATTGAAACATTTAGCAAAAACTTTACAAGAACAGGGTGTTATTTTTGATTCAAGCCCAGAGGCGATAAGTTATCTAGCAAAAAAAGGGTATCAACCCGAATACGGTGCAAGACCAGTAAAAAGAGTCATCCAAAAAGAAGTACTGAATGCTTTGAGTAAAGAACTTCTTTCAGGCACAATTAATTCAAACAGTATTATTTTGATGGATGCTTTTGATAATGGTTTGGTATTTAGAAATCAAAATGAAAAAATTCCAAAAGAACTGTAACAAATTATGATTTTAATCGTTTAAAAGTTGTTGGTTGGTTAGTTAGAAAAGCGGTGCTTTGTATAGAAATATACTAGTGCTGCTTTTTTCTATTGAAAAAAAAGTTGAAAAAGCATTGAGATACACACTAAATATTTGATTAGTTTTGAACTGAAATGAAAAAATCTGTAAACATACTCAATAGAAAAGCACGTTTTTCTTACGAAATATTAGATACGTATACGGCTGGTATTGTCCTAACTGGAACAGAAATTAAATCTATTAGGGCAAGCAAAGCGTCTATTGCAGAAAGTTTTTGTGAATTTAACGAACATGGAGAGTTATTTGTTATTAATATGACAATACAAGAATATGATTATGGCAATCATTTTAATCATAGACCAAAAGCAGAACGCAAACTTTTACTCCACAAAAAAGAATTAAGAAAACTTCAAAAAGAAGTCAAAAACACAGGTTTGACCATTATCCCTCTGAAACTTTTTATTAATGACAAAGGCTTTGCTAAACTTCAAATTGCTCTTGCCAAAGGAAAAAAACTTTTTGACAAACGAGACACCATAAAAGATCGAGAAAACAAAAGAAACTTGGACCGTATCAAAAAGAATTTTAAATCCTAAAACCTCATAAACACCATGAATAAATTTTTTCAAATTTTATTCCTATTAATAACAACGATTGTACAAAGTCAAATTACTGGAATTGTCAAGGACACTAGCGGACAACCTCTCCCCTATGTGAATATTTTTATTGAAAATACTTATAAGGGAACAACTTCTAATGAAGATGGGTATTTTGAATTAAACATCTCAAAAACAGGAAATCATACGGTTGTTTTTCAATTTTTAGGCTATAAAACATTACAAAAAAAATTAGAAATTAGTCAATTCCCCCACGCCATTGATGTGGTTTTAGAAGAAGAAAATATCAACCTCAACGAAGTTGTTATTGATGCCAAAGAAAATCCTGCAAACCAAATCATAAAAGCTGCAATTGCAAAACGACAACTGCACTTAGAAAAACTCAATGCATATACTGCAGATTTTTATTCAAAAGGAATTATTCGAATTGTAGATGCGCCTGAAAATTTTATGGGGCAAGATGTTGGTGATTTTGATGGTGCTCTGGACTCAACTCGAACGGGTATTTTGTATCTCTCCGAAACCATGTCCAAAATAAAATATTTAAAACCAGAACTTTTTGAAAGTGTTACAGCTTCGAAAGTTAGTGGCAATTCTACTGGCATCAGCTTTAATTCTGCAATGGATGTCGATTTTAATTTATATAACAATACTGTCAATATAAATAATGATATTATTTCTCCTATTGCCGATTATGCCTTTAATTATTACAAATACAAATTAGAAGGAGAGTTTTATGATGATGAAGGCCACTTAATCCATAAAATAAACATCATACCAAAACGAGAAAATGATCGTGTTTTTTCGGGAAGTATTTATATTGTAGAAGATACTTGGGCACTTTATGGTATTGACATACAGGTCAAAGGTAGTCAGATTCAAGTTCTACCTGCAGATACGATTCGGATTCGTCAAAACTTAACATATGACAAAAGCGAAGACCAATGGTTGGTTCGCGCACAAACCATCGATTTTGATTACAGTTTTCTTGGATTTAAGGGCGATGGAAGTTTTGTAGCGAACTATACAAATTATATTCTTGATCCTGAATCTACAGATCGAAACAATAAAAATGAAATTTTAGTTTTTGAAAAAGATGCCAATAAAAAAGAAGTTGAATTTTGGAACAATAAACGACCAGTCCCACTTACCACTGAAGAATTAAAAGACTACATCCGTCGCGATAGTTTAGAAACTTTAAGAAGTTCAAAAACCTATCTAGACTCTATTGATACAGAAAATAATAAGTTTAAAATAATTAATTTACTGACAGGTTATTCTTTTAAAAATTCGTTCAAAAAAAGAAGCTTTAGGATTTCAGGACCTTTGGAGGGTGTGCATTTCAATACGGTGCAAGGCTATAATGTTTCTTTAGATGCAAATTTTACAAAACGTTATAACAACTATAAAAATTTTGTTTCTATTGATGGAGATCTAAATTATAGTGTAGAAACGAAACGCTTACGTGGTACTTTGGGCGGACGCTATAAATTTAATGCCATAAACAATGCTACGGCATGGGCAAATTTTGGTGCAAAAACACAGCAATTTAATCGGTCAAATCCCATATCAAATCTTCATAACGATATTAGCAGTTTGTTTTTTGAAAATAATTTCATGAAAATTTATGACAAACAATTTGCCGAAATTGGATATGCTCAAGAAATTTTTAATGGTTTACGATTTTCAAGTCAAATTGCTTATGAAAATCGAAAAGTATTGTTTAACACTTCCGATGAAGTGATTAACCCTCAAGATAATATAAAATATACGAGTAATAATCCTTTAGCGCCAAATGATTTTGGCTCTGCACCATTTACAAATCATGATTTAATTCTATTGGATTTAGGAATCGGAATACGTTTTGGAGAAAAATACATGAGCTATCCAGACCTGAAATTTAATATAAGTAATTCGGATTACCCACAACTGTATTTCAACTATTCAAAAGGCTTCAGTGCTAGTGTATCAGATTACAATTTCGATCATTTTAATGTACGCCTTAGACAAAATATAAATTTAAAAACTACTGGTATTCTAAAATATAATCTTTCTACAGGAACATTTTTTGAAAACAAGGATTTAGCTTTTACAGATTATAAACATTTTAATGGCAACCTAACTCATGTAAACACTAAAGGAAATTACCTTTCAAGTTTCAAAAACATGGGGTATTATGATTTTAGTACTTCAAATAATTATTTTGAGTACCATCTTGAACATGATTTTAAAGGGTATATTTTAGGTAAAATTCCTTGGGTTAATACTTTAAACTTAAATTTAGTTATTGGAGCTCACGGCATAGGAATCAAAAATGAAAGTCCTTATAAAGAATTCAATATTGGGCTGGGTAATATAGGATGGAAAAAATATCGTTTTTTACGGGTTGATTATGTACGTTCATATGTAAATGGTGCGATAGATGATGCCTTAATGTTTGGACTTAGCTTCTAAGATTTGTTCTCTAGCATAGGGACAAATTTGAAATGCCCTAATTCATGTTTTTCAAAGTTTTTTGGACTTGTTCTTACAAAAAGAGTCATCACTTGTTCTTGTTCACCAACTGGAATAACCAATCGCCCTCCCACTTTCAACTGTGCCAATAATGGCTTTGGCACGAAAGGAGCTCCAGCAGTAACAATAATACGATCAAAAGGGGCTTCTTCATTTAGGCCTTGATAGCCGTCACCAAAAATTAAACGTTTGGCAACATAACCAATTTTAGGTAAAAATAAACTGGTTTTTTTGAATAACTCCAATTGTCTTTCAATGCTAAAAACCTCTGCGCCTAAAAGACACAAAACCGCAGTTTGATAGCCACTTCCAGTGCCAATCTCCAAGACTTTATGTTGCGCCTCAACTTCCAATAACTCGGTTTGAAAAGCAACGGTATACGGCTGAGAAATGGTTTGTCCTGCTGCAATTGGAAATGCTTTGTCCTGATAGGCATGGTCTAAAAAACTAGAATCCATAAACAAATGTCGAGGGACTTTCCCAATAGCTTCCAAAACCAGTTCATTTTTGATACCTTTTTTAATTAATGTATCAACTAATTTTTGACGAAGACCTTTGTGTTTATATGAATCAATCAAAGCGTAGAAATTTATAATTACTAATTTAAGTAAAGATAATTGAGATTAAAATCAAAACAAGAAAAGAATTTCAAAAATTAAGGTTTTAACTCAAATTTGAGAGTTATACCATTAAAATATTTAATTTTGTTGAAAATTAATTAAGATGCTAAAAGTAGGTGTGCTAGGTGCTGGTCATTTAGGAAAAATTCATTTAAAACTTCTTCAACAATCTAAAAAATACGACTTAGTTGGTTTTTTTGACCCTGATATCGCCAACGGACAAAGAGTCGCAGAAGAATTTAATTACCACTATTTTGAAAATTTAGACGACTTAATTGATGCCGTAGACGTTGTAGATATTGTAACGCCTACCCTTTCCCACTACAATTGCGCCATAAAAGCCATTACAAAAGGAAAGCATATTTTTATTGAAAAACCAATTACTAATAGTGTTGAAGAAGCCGAACAAATACGACTATTGGTGTCTGAAAATAATTTGCGTGGGCAGGTTGGTCATGTAGAACGATTCAATCCAGCTTTCAAGGCCATAAAATCAGAAATTAAATCTCCAATGTTTATTGAAACACATCGTTTGGCAGAATTTAACCCTCGTGGAACAGATGTTCCTGTAGTTTTGGATCTTATGATTCATGACATCGATATTATTTTGAGTGTTGTAAACTCTCCTGTGCGAAACATCAATGCGAGTGGTGTTTCAGTCATCAGTGAAACTCCAGATATTGCCAATGCACGTATCGAATTTGAAAATGGTTGTGTGGCTAATTTGACCGCAAGCAGAATTTCTCTTAAAAATATGCGTAAAAGCCGATTTTTTCAAAAAGATGCCTACATCAGTGTTGATTTTTTAGATAAAAAAGTAGAAGTTGTAAAAATGAAAAATGCCCCAAAACACCCTGGGGATTTTGATATGATTTTACAAAACGCAGAGGGTATTAAAAAACAAATTTATTTTGAAAACCCAGAAATAGCACCTAACAATGCTATTTTGGACGAACTTGAAACTTTTGCAGAAGCAATTACAACAAATACAACACCAATAGTAACGCTACGAGATGGTACAAATGCCCTAAAAGTAGCTTATCAAATTATAGATTGTTTTAAAAATTAAACTATGAAAAATATAGCAGTTATTGGAGCAGGGACTATGGGAAATGGGATAGCACACACTTTTGCTCAAAATGGATATAGAGTACAATTGATTGATGTCAATGAGGCTGCATTATCCAATGCCATTCAAACCATATCTAAGAATTTGGATAGAATGGTTCAAAAAGAAGTGATTTCTGAAGCTAAAAAGGCTCAAACATTAGATAATATTACTACATTTTCAAACATCATAGAAGGCGTTGAATATGCAAGTCTTGTTGTTGAAGCAGCAACTGAAAATGAAGCCCTTAAACTAAGTATTTTTAAAACTTTAGATGAAGCCTGTCCAGAAGATACCATTTTGGCCACCAATACTTCATCAATATCAATTACCAAAATTGCCTCAGTAACTTCACGACCTAATCAAGTCATTGGAATGCACTTTATGAATCCAGTGCCAATTATGCCCTTAGTAGAAATCATAAATGGTTATAATACAGGTAAAGAAGTTACCAATTTTATTGTGGAGCTGACCAAAAAAATTGGAAAAACTCCTGTAATCACCAACGATTTTCCGGGTTTTGTAGCCAATCGAATTTTGATGCCAATGATAAATGAAGCGATTGAAACGCTGCAGTGTGGCGTGAGTGGTGTTGTAGAAATCGATACCATCATGAAATTAGGCATGGCGCATCCAATGGGACCCTTAGAACTTGCAGATTTTATTGGGCTAGACGTTTGCTTGTCTATTCTTGAAGTGATGTATGACGGATTTAAAAATCCAAAATATGCTCCTAATCCATTGCTTGTTAATATGGTGAGAGCAGGAAAACTTGGTAAAAAAACCGGCGAAGGATTTTATAACTATTCCACAGAGAGAAAAGCGATAGTTCCTTCAACTCAGTTTCTTTAATATTGTACACCCCAAAAATCTAGATACCTATGGCACACATCAAACCATTTTGTGCAGTTCGCCCAAATGCAAATATTGCATCTGAGTTTAGTAGTTTGTCTGTTCAATCTTACTCAAAAGAAGAGTTGGCGGAACTGCTTAAAAATAATCCTTTTTCGTTTGTTCAAATTCTTAAATCGAGTTTAATTAAACTTGAAAATAAATCTCTAGAAGAACGCTATAAAAGTGTAAAAAAAACCTATCAAAATTTTAAAAATAAAGGACATTTGATTCAAGACTCAAACCCTGCATTTTATATTTATGAAATTGAAGACCAAAAAAATACATATTGTGGAATAATTGCTGCAGCGAGCGTTAAAGATTATAAAAATAACGTTATCAAAAAGCATGAAAATACAATTGAAAGTCGAGAGAAAACATTCAAAAACTACTTGAAAACTACTGGCTTCAATGCAGAACCTGTACTCTTGACTTACAAAAATTCTAATACTATTTCGAGTGTTATTGATGAACTTAAAAACAGTAAACCTACATTAGAATTCTTTATTAAATCAGAAGAAAAACACCGACTCTGGAAAATTGAAAACAAGAACAACTTAAAGAAAATTCAAAGTTTATTTGAAAAAATCCCGTCATTATACATTGCAGACGGGCATCACAGATCTGCATCATCTGCTCTGTTGTCAAAGGAAAACAAGGATTTAAAAAATAAATCGAAAGCTTCAGATTATTTTATGGCATTTTTAATTCCAGAAAATGAACTTAAAATCCAAGAATATAATAGAGTTGTTACAGATTTAAATGGATACTCTAATAAAAAATTTTTAGACGCTCTAAAACAATATTTTAATATCTCCCCACAAGAAAATGGAAAAACACCAGATAAAAAGCATTCCTTTACGATGTACTTAAAGGGCCAATTTTATTGTGTATCTTTGCAAGACAATAGCGTTTTCAAAAATTCTCCACTCTATCAGCTCGATACGCACATCTTGCAAGAACTCATTTTAAAGCCGATTTTGGGTATTACAGATATTAGAAATAATATACGCCTTGACTATTCTTATGAAAATGATGATATGCAGTGGATTAAAAAAAATATAGACAATAACACTTATGCTATAGGTTTTGGATTACAACCAATAAAGATTGAACAGCTAAAATCTATTGCAGACGCACAACTCATAATGCCACCAAAGAGCACCTATATTTTCCCGAAACTTAGAAGTGGTATAACGATTTACGAACTTTAACAATGGGAATTAAAGAACGCTTAGTAGAATTAAAATCTTTGTTACCAAAAACGGTATCACTAGTAGCAGTTTCAAAAACAAAACCTGTAACTGATTTGATGCAAGCATATGATGCAGGACAACGTATTTTTGGGGAAAATAAAGTTCAAGAAATGGCCGAAAAACACCAACAAATGCCCAAAGATATTCAATGGCACATGATTGGACATTTGCAACGCAATAAGGTCAAATATATGGCTGAATTTGTAGAGTTGATACATGGTGTGGATAGTTTAAAGTTACTAACTGAAATTGATAAACAAGCTAAAAAACACAGCCGAGTTATCAACTGTCTTTTACAAATTAAAATTGCAACAGAGGATACAAAATTTGGGCTAACAAAAGAAGATGCAATTGCTCTACTCAATTCAGATCAATTTCAAGATTTAAAACATATTCATATTTCAGGTGTTATGGGCATGGCAAGTTTTACAAATGACGCAAAACAAGTAAAAACGGAGTTCGAAAATTTAAAAAATACGTTCGATACACTAAAAAAAATTCAACCTGAAATGGAAATTATCTCAATGGGGATGAGTGGCGATTATCAACTTGCCATTAGTTGTGGTAGTACCATGATTCGTGTTGGCAGTCATATTTTTGGCGCAAGAAATTAAACCTAAAAAAAGAAGATTTACGCAATTATAGACATAGAAACCACTGGTGGTAAGTATAACGAAGAAGGGATTACAGAAATTGCCATCTATAGACATGATGGTCATAAAATTACAGATCAATTTATTAGTCTTGTAAATCCAGAACGGCCAATACAACCCTATGTGGTAAGTCTCACAGGAATTTCTAGTAAAATGCTTCGCAATGCACCAAAATTTTATGAAGTTGCAAAACGTGTTATCGAAATTACAGAAGGTTGTATTATTGTAGCCCACAATGCAAAATTTGATTATCGGATTTTAAAACTTGAATTTAGTCGACTTGGCTACAGTTTTGAATGTGAAAATCTTTGTACTGTTGAACTTTCAAAACAGTTAATTCCTGATCTTCCCTCCTACAGTTTAGGAAAACTGGTGCGTTCTTTGGGGATTCCAATTAGCGATAGACATCGTGCTTCAGGTGATGCACTAGCTACAACAAAATTATTTGAATTATTACTTAACAAAGACATTGAAAAAACCATTGTAAAAACTTATGTACGCCTAGAACCAAAGCGACAGTTGGAACCGAAATTAACCGAAATAATTCAGTCTTTGCCCTCTGTAACCGGAGTTTACTACATGCACAACGAAGATGGTGATATCATCTATATTGGAAAAAGTAAAAATATCAAAAATAGAATCAATCAACATTTTGTGGGACAAGCTCCAAAATCAAAAAAAATACAACTCGAAGTCGCTAGCGTAACCTATGAAAAAACAGGCAGTGAATTGCTTGCACTTCTAAAAGAAAGCGCAGAAATAAAGCACCACAAACCAAAATTTAATCGTGCGTTGCGCCGTACTATTTTTACTCATGGTTTGTTTAGTTTTACAGATGAAAAGGGTTACCTTAACTTAAAAATTGAAAAAATTAAAGGAAATGTAAAACCTATTACCACGTTTTCAAATATTCAAAGTGGAAAGAGTTTTATGAATAAAGTCGTTGAAAAATATAATTTATGTCAAAAACTATGTGGATTATATAAATCAAAAAATGGGTGTTTTAGCTATACTATAAAAGAATGTGAGGGCGCATGTGTTGGCGAAGAAATAACTAAAAATTACAATTCAAAAGTACAACAACTTATAGAAAAGTATAGTTTTAAAACAAAAAATATGATTGTTGTTGATTATGGTAGAGCTGTTGATGAGCGTAGTGCAATTTGGATAGAAGATGGGATTTTAAGAGGGTTTACCTATTTTAACTTAAATTTTCAAATTACAAATATTGATGTTTTATCTACGCTTATTACACCATTAGAACACAATAAAGATGCACAACACATTATACAAAGTTACTTGAGGCGAAATAAAAGATTAAAAGTCATTTCCCTAGAAGACTAAACTTTTTTAGTACTTTTGAATTATGTCTGATCAAAAGCCAACAGGAACTTGGAAAAATAAACTTCATGAAATCATTTATGAAGCCGATACTCCAGCAGGAAAATTATTTGATATTGTTTTACTTTTTGTAATTCTTCTGAGCATTATTCTTGTCATGCTCGAAAGTGTAGACAATATTGGAACAACATATTTTAGTGTTTTAGATCGTCTGGAGTGGGTAATTACTGTACTATTCACATTGGAATACATTGCCAGAATTATATGTGTAAAAAACCCTAGGGCCTATATTTTTAGCTTTTATGGTGTTATTGATTTTCTGTCAACAATTCCAAAATACCTTTCATTATTTATTGTTGGAACACATTCATTAGTCATCATTCGTGCACTGCGTTTGTTACGTGTATTTCGTATATTAAAACTCACAAGATATATTGGTGAAAGCACCAATTTTGGCAGAGCACTCAAACGCAGCCGAGTAAAAATTGCTGTTTTTCTATCATTTGTTTTGGTTTTGTGTGTAATTTTAGGAACTGTTATGTATCTGGTAGAAGGGAACAAAGACAGTGGATTTACAAGCATTCCAAGGAGTGTGTATTGGGCTATTGTAACGCTCACGACAGTTGGATATGGCGATATTGCACCTATGAGTTCATTAGGCCAATTTATTGCTTCATTAATCATGATATTAGGTTATGGAATTATAGCAATACCTACTGGAATAGTAACTTCTGAAATGACAAGGTCTCAACGCAATAACATTCCAAAAAACACCCAGTCGTGTACCAATTGTATGGAATCTTACCATTCAGATAATGCTCATTTTTGTCATAAATGTGGAGAGCGTTTAAATCATGAGTAATACATTAATTTCCATTGTAGGGCCTACTGGAATAGGCAAAACAGCATTGAGTTTGAAAATTGCGAAACATTTTCAAACCGAAATCATTTCTGCAGATTCTCGTCAATTTTTCAAAGAAATTCCTATTGGCACGGCAGCACCAACACCTGAAGAACTTCAAACAATAAAACATCATTTTATTCATCATAAATCAATTACTGAAGCTTATAGTGTTGGCGATTTTGAAAAAGAAGCCATTGATTGCATCACTTCAATTCACAAAAAACACCCTACTGTTGTAATGGTTGGAGGATCTGGACTTTATGTGAATGCTGTGCTTAATGGTTTGGATGAATTTCCAAAAGTTGATCCAAAAATTAGAGAAAAATTGAATAATGAGCTATCAAATAATGGCTTGGGGAAACTTCAAGAAGAATTGAAAATTTTAGACTTAAAATCTTATAATAGTATTGATTTGAATAATTCACACAGAGTGATTCGTGCTTTGGAAATCTGTAAAGGAACGGGGCAGACCTATAGTAGCTTTTTAAACAAAAACAAAATCAAACGGAATTTTAAAACTATAAATATTGGTCTTTCCGCAGAACGTTCAGTTATTTATGATAGAATTAATAAACGTGTAGACCTAATGCTACAACAAGGGCTTTTGGAAGAAGTAAAATCTGTTTCTAAATACAAAGACTTGAATGCACTAAATACGGTAGGCTACAAAGAACTATTTCAATATCTCGAAAATAATTGTAGCTTAGAATTTGCCGTAGGTGAAATCAAAAAAAATACAAGACGTTTTGCCAAAAGACAGCAAACTTGGTTTAAAAAGCAAGAGCACACAAAATGGTTTGATTTCAATGAAACGTATCCAAAAATTATTGAATATATAGAAGCTGAACTCTAGCTACTCATTGATAACCAAACGAAACCCTTCTCCGTGAATATTTAGGATTTCAACTTTTGGATCGTGTTTTAAATACTTTCTAAGTTTGGCAATATAAACATCCATACTCCTTGAAGTAAAATAATTATCATCTCGCCAAATTTTAGTCAGTGCAATTTCTCTGGGCATAAGATCATTAATATGAAGCGCCAAAAGTCGAAGCAACTGATTTTCTTTTGGTGAGAGCTTAATTTGTGTGTCGTCGTTATGTGTTAAAAACCTAAGTTTTGAATTGAGCTTAAAGCTCCCTATTTCAAATTCATATTGATCACTATCAGCTACACTTTCAACCGTTTTTCTTTGAATAATGGCTTGAATTTTAAGAAGTAAAACCTCGCTATCAAACGGTTTATTTAAATAGTCATCTGCGCCAACTTTATACCCTTTTAGTACGTCTTCTTTTAATGCTTTTGCCGTTAAGAAAATGATCGGTATATCCTTATCTTTTTCTCTAATTTCTTGAGCCAGAGTAAATCCATCTTTATATGGCATCATAACATCTAAAATACAGAGATGAAAGTCAGACCTTTTAAATTTCTCGTAACCCTCCATACCATTTTTGGCAAGAACAACGTCGTAGTTGTTGATGGTTAAGTACTCTCTTAGAACGGTACCAAAATTTGGATCGTCTTCAACTAATAAAATGCGTTTTGTGGTTTCCATGTCATTATGCTATTAATGGTAATTTTATAATAAAGGTACTACCTTTTCCTTTTTCACTTTCAACAGTGACTGTTCCTTGATGATTCTCTACTATTCTTTTGACATTGGAGAGTCCAAGTCCATGTCCTTTTACGTTGTGTACATCCCCCGTGTGTTCTCTATAAAATTCTTCAAAAATACGTTTTTGCACCGCTTTGCTCATTCCTATTCCTTGGTCTTTTACTAGCATCAAAATATTATTACCTACATTTTCTGTAGTGATGTCTATTTTTGGAGAATTATCTGAATATTTAACCGCATTATCCAGAACATTTACTATTACATTGGTTAAATATGTACTGTTGGCAAGAATTGATGATTTTGAAGCCTTAAAATGAGTTTTTATATATCCCTTTCTATCCTCAACAATTAGTTCTACATGAGTAATTGCATCAAGAATAAGATCATGTAATTTTAAACGATCTTTACTGATTATCAATTGTTTTTTCTGCAATTGTGAAATACGTAAAACATTCTCTACTTGTGCATTCATTCTTTTATTTTCTTCTTTGATCATCGAAAGGTAATTTTTAACCTTATCTGCGTGTTGAAAAATTTTGGGATTTTTTATAGCATCCAAAGCAAGATTGATCGTAGCAATTGGCGTTTTAAATTCATGAGTCATATTGTTGATAAAATCAGATTTCATCTGCGATATTTTTCGTTGCTGAATCAATTGATACAACGCACTAGTATAGGCAATGATAATAATAATTGTAAAAAGAATTGACAAAGAAGTCATCCCAATAATGGAAGACATTATGAAGCGTTTTCGACTTGGAAAATTAATATATAATCCATATTCACTTTCTTCATTTTCATCCAAAAAAATAGGGACTCCAATCGTTGGAACAAGTGATGCCTCGAAACTTTTGGACTGAATAGTCGTTGGATCAGTATTTTTTAAAATGGCGAATTCATATGCAATATCAATGTTATTCTCTTTTAATTTATTGTCCAAAAGACGTTTAATCATTTTGGTTGACACACGATCTTCAATAGGTGTGTTTTGAATTTCTGCCTTGTACTGTGCTTCAAAAGTTGCTTTTTGAAGACGATCCATATTCAAAACTTTAGTTAAGGAATATTCCAAGTTTGGCATATTTTCACCATTTATTCCAGTAGTGTATGTTTCCTGAACTGTTTTCCCTTTGATTTTTTTAAAATTTACACTATCAGCACCGTTATTTTGAGTATTTGGTATGGTATAATTTTCTTCTTTTACACCTGTATCATAAACTACAATTTGATTGATGTTTTTATTTTGTTTATACACCCGTATGCTTCGAATGGCGCTTGTGTCTGGCTCCTGCCCTCGTGCAATCATAGCATTGAGTGCAATCACGTATTTGTTGTATTCTATATCTGTAACTTGATTGGAAGCGTAACTAAGAACTTTTTTTACGTTAAACGCAAATTGGTCTTCCTTTGTTTCTAGTGAATAATTGATGTAGTAGGCCTGAACAAAAATAATCCCAATAAGCGATAGACTCATTAGTATAACCAATATTGAAAATAACTTCTTGTTCATGAAGTAAAATTACATTTTTTGAGAACGCTTTAAGTTAGTTTTAACTAATTATTAACCAAAATGTTAAAATTTATAATTAAAAATGAATTTTTAAGAATTTTTAAGGATTTTTTCATTGATTTTAATCACCTCTATTTTGGTCTGATTGATATCAATATTTTGAATTACATAATCAGATTTTTCAATTTTTTTTGCATCAGACCATTGATTTTGTATAATAGAAAGCACCTCATCATAAGACTTGTTATCTCGCAACATTACACGATCTACTCGAGTTTGTTGTGGTGCAGTAATAGTTAATATAAAATCAAATTGATCTTGAGCACCAATTTCAAATAAAATAGCAACCTCTTTTACGACATAAGGGTGAGATTGAAGTGACTTCCAGGCGTTAAAATGTGCAGTAACTTCTGGATGAACAATAGCATTGAGCGCCTTCAGTTTTTCTTTATCTTTGAAGACAATTTGGGCAATATATGAGCGGTTTAGACCATTTTTGAAATATGATTTTTCTCCAAATAGTTCAATAATCTTTGATTTTATTTTTTTAGAGTTTTGCATCAACACTTTTGCCTCATCATCAGCATTATAAACAGGTACTCCAAGAGCTGTAAATATTTTTGAAACCGTTGTTTTGCCGCTTCCAATACCACCAGTAAGTCCTAAAATTTTAGTCATTTTTTTTCGTAATTACATATTCAAGACTATTGATTTGAAGTTCAGCCGTTTTTGCTGATTTTGGATACAATACCAATTTTGGAATCATCACATTAGAGGATAGATCTAATGAATTGTAATCGCACTCAATTCGAAAATCATTGCGCTCAATAGAATTATAGGCGCTCAAACTTGTGTAAAAAACAACTGGAATTTCTTTAGGAAAAATTGAAAGTGTTAGATTTTTAGGCAAATTTACCAATTGTACAGGAACAGCTATTTTTCCTTCAGTAAATTTATCTACCTTTCCTGTAAGCAGTACTTTTGTTTTTGAAAATTTTAAATACGCAGGATAATTTGAAACATCTAAATCTACAGTGGTTTCAATATCTTTTTGCACATCATTTAATGTTATATTCTTTGTCGATACTTTATTGATATTTTCCAAATATTTTTTTGGTCCAACAATAGCAATAGAATCAGGGTGAGATTTTAGAGGAGTTTCCAAATCATAACCAATAACAAAGTTGGGCTCAATATTTATAAAAACAGGAACTTTTTTTACAAATTGAGTCGCATAATTAAAAGTTAATGAAGTCGGACGAATTGACTCTAATGTTGTATTAGCACCAAAAAACTGTGCTAATTTAGAGCGGTGCTCACTTTCGTTCCAATAGTAGGCTTTGTCATCCTTTTGAAGTGTCGAAAAGTCTATTTTCAGAAGTAGTTTTTGAAATGCAATTTTTAAGAGATTAAATCCATTGGTTTTTATTGTAACGTCTACTTTTGGAAGCGGATCTTGAACGAGTAATTCTTGTGGTGGTAGTTTTAGAGGCTGAAGCTCAAACTGTAAAGTATGCATTCTTGGACTAGATAATTTTGAAAGCATAGAAATAACAAAAGCTAATGCCAAAAACAACAAAAAAACATTGAGTCGCTTTGCACGAATTTTTTGTCTTAAATATTCAATAAATTTCCTCATCAAGATGTTTTAAAAAATAAATTTGGAAATAATTCCATTTCTGGTTTTCGCGAGCATGTCAATTTAATTTTAGCTTTTAAAAATCCCCATCCATAACCCAAAAATTGAATCAAAATGGCTGGTATTGTTAAAATAGCAGCTATTATATCGAGAGTAGATTTAAATGCTAAAACTAATGCTATCGTAAAATAAAAGCCATAAACATACAGCGCAAATTTTATACTCATTAGAAATAAAATCAAACTTAAAATTAATCCAAACATAAAAATTGTAGGGAACCAATACGTAATTTTTTTGGTATGAGGATGCCATTTATTAAGAATGGGGCGGACTTGACCAAACTTGTAGACTTGAACAAAAAACCGTTCAAAAGATATGCGGCGCTTGTGATACACAAAGGCCTGTGGAATAAGACATAACTTATAGCCCATCGCTTTTAGTCGAATAGACAAATCGGGGTCCTCTCCGGGATGAATATTTCCAAAACCACCAGAGGCACAAAAGGCCTCTTTTGAAATCCCCATATTAAAACTTCGTGGTTCATAGCCTTCTATTTCTTTTTCTCCACCTCTTATTCCACCAGTTGTCCATACAGAAGTCATCGAAAAATTAATGGCTTTTTGAAGTTCTGTAAAATTATCTTGTGCGGCATCAGGTCCACCAAAACAGTCCACATAATTTGAATTTAAAAAGAATAAAACTTCTTTTAAATACTGTTTTGGCAAGATACAATCGGAGTCCAAAATGATAAAATAATTACCTTTGGCGCGTTCCATACCATAATTTCTGGAATGGCCTGGCCCTGTATTGTTTTTATAAAAATAACTGATATTAAGCTGATGAGAAAAGTGTTCTGTAATCAATCTTGAATCTAGACTAGAGCCGTCTTCTACAATTACAATTTCGAAAGTCTTTGGCGCGTCTAGTGCACAAAAACTTTCTAACAACTCACGGACCTCCTCGGGGCGGTTATAGACAGGTATAATAAAAGAAAAATCACTTGCAATCATGTACACAAATTTACACAATGCTTTTGAATTATTCGTTTTAAAATAGGGTATAAAAAAACCCCGCCGAAGCGAGGTTTTTAAATGTATTAATCAAAAAAATTAATTTTTAAGAATGCGTACGGTTTCAACAGTGTTATCTATAGAAACTTGTACAAAATAAGCACCTGACTGCATTGCAGATAAATCTACAGTACAATCTCTAGTATTTGGTGTTTGACGTATCACCACTTGCCCAAGCATATTGAAGACCGTAATATCTTCAACCGTTTTTTGCGCCTTGATGGTCAATACATCATTCACAGGGTTCGGGAAGTATGTAAATTGTGACCTACTTACTTCTTCAATACCTAGAGACGCATCTGTACTTGTTGCTCTGAACTCATAAACTCCTTCTGAACCGTCTGAAGAACCGCTCCAATATCCAAGATTAACAAAATACTGTGTCCCTGCAACTACTGCAATTGATAAAGACTCTTGTTCAGAGGTCGAAACAGCATCAGCCCTATCTACACAAGTAAAGACCCCACAAGAACCAGTATATACTGCTATTTCAGGATCCCACCCAGTTGAATCGAGCTCTAAATCTATTGTTCCAGAAACTGTTGGTGTAAAAGTGTACCAAACCCCATCGTTCATTCCATTGTAACCCCATGAGTCTTCACAAACATCATCAATGAAGCCACTATTGTTGGTCGCTGCAGTAGCATCGCCGTTGGAAGTAAAAGGCAAAGCATCCAAAACTGTTGCAGTATCGCAAGAGTCATTTGAAGGTGGACATGCAACTTGTGTTAGTATATCAGATGATACAACACAACTCGCGTCATCAGCATCTGTAACAGTAATTACCACATCATTACCATTTGTGTAAGGACCAAAAGTTAAAACACCAGTCATTGAAGCAACTTGTGAGATGCTACCTTGATTGTCAGTAACGTTAAGCGTCATCGCCGTACCCATATCAGTTATATTAACTTCAATATTAAAGCCTCCAGACACATCACAATCATTTAACACACTAAAATCGACAGTAGCATTGGTACATGTATTTTCAGTTATTGTTAAATCATATGTTGTTGTTTGTGGAGTCGACCAGGTAGAAATAACCATATAGTATGTTGTACCGGTAGTTACACTAAAATCTTCTACAGATAAATCAGCTGTAGAACCTCCATTGTAATCTCCAGCAAGACAAGTTGTTCCAATATCTGCACAATCTGCATAAACAAATAGTCCAGTATAGGTGTCTGTGATGTTAGTAAGTGAAAAATTTATCGATCCGTCAGAAGAAGCTGTGTAAGAATACACAATATCATCTCCATTTAAGTAATTACCTGTTGTACCACATGATGTACCTGGTGAAAGTGAGTAATCATCCCCAAAACCGTTTGTTGTACCTCCTGTTTCATTATATGGCAATGATGATACTACAATTGGATCAGTACATGTACTTCCGGTTGGGGGTGAAGCAGTTGTAAAGTTCCATAAATCACATCCAGTAGCTTCAGAAAATCCGTTAAGCGGAAGTACTTGCCAATATATAGTGGTGTCGAATCCGTTCACTGTAACGGCTGCAGTGTTTGAGGGATATTCTCCAACCAAGGCTAAATCTGATCCGTCTGCTTCTAACCCATAATAAAGATTGTAAGCTGTAGGGGTTGGTCCTGATGCTGGTGCATCCCAAGTTAACGTAATTGAACCAACTGAAAGGTCTAAACTACCAGTTGCTGGAGCAGGATTTGAAGCACATTCAGGAGCTTCTGATGCAAGATTGATGGTAACCAAGATGTTCGTAATATCTGCCGGCGCAGAATAAGACCTAAACAAACCCAATTCTAAGAATCCATCAACCGATGGATCATAACTTCCTCCTGGAATAATGCCAGTAAAAGTTAAAGTTGTTGAGGCAGCAGAATATGCTCCACCAGCTGTGGGTGGATCGACTAAAGTTGTTCCTGAAGTCGTTGTAAAATTGAGTGCTTCTTCATTTGACCATGGATCAGAGACACCTGGGTCTGACCAATCATAAGTAACAGTAAATGAATCATAAACACCTGCAGGTACAGCAGCGGAATTAGCCGCATCATTAACAGCCACTAATTGTGGGGTAGCCCCAGTTGATTGATAAGATCCAGTATCTATTGGAAAAATAAATTGCGCAAAAGCTGAAGTAAAGCTAAATATTGCTAATAAAATTATAAATGTAATTTTTTTCATAAAAGTTAGTTTTTTGGTTATTCTTAATAAATCTATGTATATAAAAACTAAAAATGAAACATTATATACTTTTATCGACTAAATGTTTAAATATTACGCTTAAATGTTAAACAAAATAAAAAATTTATTAATTTTTTAAATAAAAAAATCCACACCATTTGGTGTGGATTGTTGTGAAATCAATAAGATTTTGCTTATTCTTCTACAAATTTTTCCATAATAGCATCACTAACACCCATATTACTAAAACCACCATCGTTGTAAAGATTTTGCAGTGTAACGCGTTTTGTTAAGTCGCTAAAAAGGGTAATGGTATAATTAGCGCAGTCTAAAGCTGTGGCATTACCAAGTGGCGACATTTTTTCTGCATAAGCAATAAAACCGTCAAATCCTTTAACCCCTTTACCTGCTGTTGTAGGGGTTGGAGATTGCGAAATGGTATTGACACGAACATTTTTGTCACGTCCAAAGAAATACCCAAAACTTCTTGCAATACTTTCTAAATAGGCCTTGTTATCCGCCATATCATTGTAATCAGGAAAAACACGTTGTGCAGCCATGTAGGATAAAGCCACAATACTCCCCCACTCATTCATCGCATCAGATTTATAAAGCGTTTGCATCACTTTATGAAAAGACATGGCTGAAACATCTGTTCCTTTTTGTGTCCAATCGTATTTTTGGTCGGTATAGGCACGACCTTTACGAACGTTTACAGACATCCCAATAGAATGCAATACAAAATCTAATTTTCCACCTAAAATCTCCACGGATTGATCGACTAAATTTTGTAAATCTTCAATTGAAGTGGCATCAGCAGGAATCACTTTTGCGCCTGTTTTTTTGGCCAATTCATCAATGGCCCCCATTCGCATTGCAATTGGCGCATTAGTCAGGACAAAAGTTCCGCCCTCTTCATGGACGCGCTCTGCTGTAATCCATGCTATTGAATTTGGATCTAATGCTCCAAAAATAATTCCTCTTTTTCCTTTAAGTAATTGATTTGACATAGTTTAATTTTTTGTTGGTTGTCAAGTTTAATTTTGGCAAATATACTACTAATTCAACAACTGTTGCGCATGCTGTTTTGCCGTTTCTGAAATTTCTTTTCCACTCAGCATTTGAGCAATTTCCTCTAAACGCTCATCAGAATTCAATTTTTTTAATTGTGTTATTGTTTTTGAATCATCATCAACCTTAAATACTTTAAAATGATGCGTTCCTTTGGCGGCGATTTGTGGCAAATGTGTAATGGTAAACACCTGCATATACTGGCTCATTTCTTGCATAATCGAAGCCATTTTATTTGAAATTTCACCCGATACACCAGTATCAATTTCATCAAACATAATGGTTGGCAATTTTTGATGTTTGGATAAAATAAACTTTACAGCAAGCATTATCCGAGACAACTCTCCTCCAGAAGCCCCTTTTTTAAGAGGTAAAAATTGTCCGCCTTTGTTGGCTTTCAATAAGAAACTTAAAACATCTTTACCATTGAATAAAAAATCTGTAGAGGATTGAAGTTCAATTTTAAATACTGCATTTGGCATACCCAAGGCGGTCAAAAGCACATGCAATTCGTCTTCCAAATTTGTTAATACAGCTTTTCTTTTTGCACCAAGAGTTGAAGAAATATTGTTTAATTTTTTAAAGTTTTCATTCAACAAATTATTAACAGACTCTAACTGTGCATCAAGATTTGTTAAATGAGCCACTTTTTCTGATAATTCTTCAAAAACAACCTTTAATTCCTCAATGGTCTGCACATTGTGCTTCCCCAACAAGTCATTGACTTTTTTGAGTTGATTTTCGGTATCAAATAAAAGCTGAGGATTGGCTTCCAATGTGTTCTGATGGTGCTCTATTTCAGTAAATATATCATCAAGTTCGATTTGTGTGCTTAAAATTCGTTCGAAAAGAGAAGTATACTCCTTAGAAATATCTTTTAATTTATTGAAACGTTGTTTTAATTCGTTGAGTTGAGTAGAAACACCAACGTCTTCATGGCTTAAAACCTCTTGTGCAAACTGTAATTCGCTTTGAATATAATCTACATTATTTAGGGTTTCATATTGCGATTCCAAGACCTTCAAATCTAGATTTAAAACTTGGGCTTCTTCAATTTCTTGCCGTAAAAAACTATTGTAGTCGTGGTCTTTTTTCGATTGTTGCTGTTGATTTTGAAGTAACTCCAGTTCTTTTTGATTTTTTTTATAATCTGCCAGGGTACTTTTGTAAGCTTTAAGCAAATCATGTGTTTGTGCTAAGGCGTCAATAATTTGAAACTGAAATGCATCATCTGTTAATGAAAGTGTTTCGTGCTGCGAATGAATGTCAATAAGCTGTTGACCAAGCGCGTCTAAAACACTAAGCGTTACTGGAGAATCATTTACAAATGCTCTTGATTTTCCTGACGGTAAAACCTCTCGTCTTATGATAGTATATTGTTCATATTCTAAGTTGTGAGTATCAAAAAAAGACTGTAAGTGATAAGCTTCTATATTGAAAGTACATTCAATAATGCTTTTTTTGTCACTGTCTTTAATGTTTGAAAAATCTACTCTTTTTCCTAAAACCAGCGCTAAACCACCCAACAGAATAGATTTTCCTGCGCCGGTTTCACCAGTAATAATAGTAAGTCCTTCATCAAAATTCACATCAAGCTCATCGATCAATGCATAATTCTTTATGTAAAGTTGAGCTAACACGTTATATTTTAAAATTTAATTGTACTCCATTTTTTGGAGTGCATCGGTGCTACTTTGTTCAAAACAGGAACAAGTTCTGTAATTTTTACGCTTGGTCCAGCAGAAAATATATCTGATATTTCATCAGATTTTGCATCAAAAAAAGTACGTACCAAAAAAGAATTTGGACGTCTTTTGTGTAGCGTATCAAAATCTAATAATGCTAATGTAATTGTTGCCTTTCCTTCTTTTGTATCAGTAGACATCACGTCCAATCCCAAGCGATGATAATTATACAAAGTTGTTCTGTATTCTTTATATGTTTTGGATAAAACATTGTCAATCAATACTCTTCTTGTTTGGTCTCCTCCTTTTGGTGGTGCCCATCCTTGTACATTTCCTTGTTGTGAATAATTGGCAATATCTCTTGCTTGTTCGTAATATTGATCGCCTCCATAAAGTTCAAAAGTATCGGCATCTACACCCAAAATCATATAAACATGAAAAGCAATTACAGAGATTAAATTGGATTCAAATTGTGTTGGACTAAAGTTTAAATTTTGATATTCTAGATATTTAAAATTAAAATCTTTATCATTAAAATTATATACAGTACTTGTATAAGTAGAATTGTAAATGGGACGAGCGGACTGCACTTGAATACTGGCCTGAAACGTATCAGAATCGTAGTTCCGTATATTGATGATCATACTGCAATCAATACGCTCTTGAAGCTCATAAGGCCTTTTGGTCCAACGTGTATTATTTACAAATTCTTTAAGTTGCTTTTCTAGGGTTTTGAACACCTGGACATTTTCATTTCCCGTTTGTTGGGCTATGACAACTACATTGCAATTGAGCTCTTGTGCAAAAACAAAACTCGAAAAAAAGAGTATAAAATAAGTTAAAAATTTACGCATCAAATCGATTTATAAGTTCATTTATTATATCTGAAGCGACTTCAGACTTTGATTTTAGGGGGTAATTTTTTTGATTTAAATCTTTATCAATAATTGAGATTTTGTTTGTGGATCCACCAAAACCTGCTCCATCATCATTCAACGAATTTAGCACAATTAAATCTAAATTTTTAGCTTTCAGCTTTTTTATTGCATTTGCAACTTCGTTTTCGGTTTCTAATGCAAACCCTACAAGGATTTGTTTTTTCTTTTTTTCTCCTAAAGAAGCCAAAATATCTTCTGTCTTTTCAAGCTCTAAAGTTAGCGATGCTGCTTTCTTTTTAATTTTGGAAAGTGCAGGAAATTTAGGTCTATAATCTGCAACTGCCGCAGATAAAATAGCAACATCAACAGCATCAAAATTTTGATGAGCTACATCGTACATATCTCTTGCGCTGGTGATGGGAATGGTCTGTATTGAGTCGTAATGTGCTTTGTAGTGTGTTGGACCAGTAATTAGAATGACCTCAGCACCTAACTGAGCAGCAGTGTTTGCAATTTCGAAGCCCATTCGGCCCGAAGAATGATTGCCAATATAGCGTACTGGATCAATAGCTTCATATGTTGGGCCTGCTGTAACAAGTATTTTTTTTCCATGCAATGGAAGTCCCTTTAGTAGGTGTTGTTCAATGGTTTCAACAATTGATTCTGGCTCTGCCATCCGCCCCATGCCTACAAGTCCACTAGCCAATTCTCCAAAAGTTGATGGAATTAATATATTTCCGTGAGAATGAAGTGTTTCTAGTGATTTTTGTGTGGTTGGATGTTTGTACATATCCAAGTCCATTGCCGGCGCAAAATACACAGGACATTTTGCTGAAAGATATGTTGCAATTAGAAAATTATCGCTGTTCCCAGAAGCCATTTTGGATAGTGTATTGGCCGTAGCTGGTGCTATCACAAACAAATCGGCCCAAAGGCCAAGTTCAACATGGTTATTCCAAACCGCATTATCATCTTCTTCATCTGTAAAATCAGTTAGAACAGGGTGATTTGAAAGTGTTGAGAGTGTAAGCGGGGTTATAAATTCTTTTGCAGAAGGTGTCATAATAACACGAACTTCTGCACCTGCTTTTACAAACAAACGAACAAGAAAAGCAGTTTTATACGCAGCTATACCAGCACTGATGCCAAGAAGTATATGTTTGCCACGTAGAATAGACATAAACTTAGTCTTGGGTCTCGTCAGAGGTTTTTCTGTGGTGAATTTTACCTTCTAACCATTCTTGAACGGCTAGTGCATGTGGCTTTGGCAAACGCTCATAAAACTTAGAAACTTCTATTTGTTCTTTGTTTTCAAATACTTCTTCTAAGCTATCATTGTATGTTGCAAATTCTTCAAGTTTGTCAATCAATTCTTTACGAATATCAGTATTGATTTGCTCAGCACGTCTTGATATTACAGAAATAGCTTCATAAATATTTTCAGTTGGTGCATCAATCTCATTGCGATTGTAGGTCACTGAAGTTGAAGGTGCTTTTACTTTTTTTAAATCCATTTGTATTAACTTTTTGGTGTTAAATTGTTTTTGATGTCTTGCAATTCTTCGTGCATTGACTCCGTCTGTTCTAAGTATTTTGTTTTTGGAAAAAAGCGTTTTAAATTTTTATAAAATGAAAATGCTTTTTCTGTACGTTCATTTTGCTTCCAAGACACACTATTAACTGCTAACTGATATGCAGAATCAAATTTGTAAAATAAAACGTCTTCTTTATATTTGGTGCCAGGAAATTTTTCTAAAAAATTATCAAATGCTGTAATGGCTGAGTTGTAATCTCTGTGAAATGGACCAGTGGTATGATATTGCAACGCAATTTCATAGGCTTTCTTTTCAATTTTTGCATCCAATTCTTGAACCAATGTATTGGCTTCACTAAAGTATTCAGAATCTGGATAACGATTGATAAATTCCTGAAGTTTTTCAACAGCATCTATAGTTTCCGTTTGATCTTTGGAGTATGGCGGAGAAATTTGATAATAGCTTTTTGCTGCAAGAAATGCGATTTCAGCCAAGCGTTCACTTTTTGGGTAAGCCTCAACAAAACGCTCCATGCGGTAGTTCGCAGACATGTAATCTTTAGTTTCGTAAAATGCTTTTGAATGCATGTACATTAACTTTTCTGCTTGAGGTTTTCCTCTGTATTTAGGAACAATTTGCAAAAACAGGCGATTGGCTTTTTCATATTTACCGGCCTCATATAATTCTGTGCCCAATTTGTATTTTCTTGCAATGTCTTCATCTTTCAGCACACGCTGAAATTCGCTGCATGACGCAAAAAAAACAAGAATAAGAATCAATGATACTATTTTTTTCATATTTCAAAAATGGGTTGCAAAAATACATTTTTTTAACGGATAATAAAAACATTTATTATCTGTACAAAGAGATTTTTTTATTTTTATAATTGAGCCAACGCCTCTTTTATTTTAGATTTTAAAAGATCTGTTGCCGTTACCAAAGGTAATCGAACAGTATCGCTACACAAACCAAGCTGTTGTAAAACTGCTTTTATCCCTGCTGGATTATTTTCTTCAAAAATAAGATTTATAAGTGGCAGCGCTTTTTTCTCTAAAGCTTTTGAAGTCAATCGATCGCCTTCCAATCCTTTGTGAATCATTGTTGAAAATAACTCAGGTAGTGCCTGTCCTATTACGGAGATTACTCCCGAACCGCCTTGTAAAACAACATCACATACCAAATCATCATCACCTGAAATAACAAGAAAATCTTCTGGTTTATTTTTTAGAAGTGTTTTATATTGATCTGGGTTGTTTCCAGCTTCTTTGATAGCAACTATACTTTCAAAATCTCGAGCAAGACGCAAACTTGTTTCGGGTTCCATGTTTTTGGCTGTTCTTCCCGGAACATTATACAAAATAACAGGAATTGAAGACGCTTTTGCAACGGCTTTAAAGTGCTGATACAAACCCTCTTGGGTAGGTTTACTATAGTATGGTGCCACCGATAAAACAGCTGCAAAAGGAGACAAATCAGTTGTTTTAAGCTCTTCAACAACGGCAGCAGTATTGTTGCCTCCAATTCCAATAACTAATGGCAATCGGCCAGCATTAACTTTTACTATGGTTTGAACAATTGCTTTTTTTTCTTCTTTTGCTATAGTTACACTCTCGCCAGTTGTTCCACTAATGACAAGATAATCTGTACCATTTTCAATATTAAATTCTACAACTTTTGCTAGCGCTTCATGATCAACACTCAAATCACTTTTGAATGGTGTAACCAAGGCAACTCCCATGCCTACTAATGAATTCATTTAAATCTTATTTAAAGTTTTTAAATATTTTATTAATTCTGTTTTAAAAGTATCAATATCCTTTGTGGAAACGTCAATAATCAAGTCATGCAAGCGTTCATCTTCATCTGAAATACCAACTTTAAATTTCGCTTTTGACATTGCTGTAACTATCTTTAACTCATAACGATTAGGTTTATAATAGCTTATCAAAAGATCAAATGACTGATCAACAAAATCGACAACCTCGTGGCTTTTGCAATGACCTAACCAATCGAAATCGGTTTTGGTGTAGGACGCATCCCAACTGTTTGGTTGATTATTTTCTTTTTCATGAAAAACAATAAAACGCAATCTATTGTCATTCAAACCTAAATCTGTAAAAAGCATTCTAAAATAATCATAATCAACAAACTGATCATAATGGAATAAAACTCCAACAGTTTTTATCTTTTCAGATGAAAATTGTTTTGAACGTGCCTCTATTACAGTTGTCAAAAATTTTTCAGACGATATTTTTTTTATACGTTTAAAAAACATGTACTTTTAGAATCTACACAAAGTTAATACAAATGGCGCTTAAATACATTAAATTTCTTGCTCTAATTTTAGGGTTTTTATCTTGCAATGAAGCAATAACCACAGAAAGCACCGATAGCCAGCGTTTGACCATTGACAACAATTTAAAATCCAATACAGAAATTGACAGTGTCATTCGTCCCTACAGAACACGACTAGAGACATCTATGAATGAAGTTTTATGTTATTCTGATAATGAATATAAAAAAACAGAAGGCGCTTTAAACACCGCCATTGGAAACCTTATGGCCGATGCAGTTTTTGAGCAGTCTTCACCCATTTTCAAAAAACGTTATAATTTGGATTTAGACCTAGTTTTACTAAATCATGGTGGGATTCGAGCACCGCTTCCAAAAGGACCGATTTTCACCAAAACTGCATTTAATATCATGCCTTTTGAAAACAAAGTCGTAGTGACACAATTGAAAGGAAATGTGGTGATGGAACTTGTAGATTATCTAATTAAAGTTAAACGTGCGCATCCAATTTCTGGAATGACACTGCATATCACAAAAAAAGGAAAGGTCAAAAAACTTGAAATTCAAGGAAAAACTATAGACCTCAACAAAATTTATAATGTAGCCACAAGTGATTACCTTTATAATGGTGGAGACCGTATGGAATTTTTTAAAAAAAATAAAACTGTTTTTGATTTAGACTACAAAATAAGAGCCATTTTGATTGATTATTTTTCCGCTCAAGACACTTTAAACCCAAAGCGCGATAAGCGTTTTATTTACACCAATTGATAAGAAATGAAAAGACGCATATTTATAAAAAATACCGCTGCTTCTGCAACGCTTTTATCTTTGGGCGGGATGGCGCTTTCATGCGACAAACAGAGCGCAAGAAAAATCACCATTTTACATACCAATGATGTGCATAGCCATATTGACCCTTTTGGGCCTAATGATGGTCGAAATGCCAATAAAGGTGGTGTGTCAAGAAGGGCAACACTAATTCAAAAACTCCGAAAAGAAAATCCAAACACACTTTTGCTAGACGCAGGGGATATTTTTCAAGGCACCCCCTATTTCAATTATTATGGTGGTGAATTGGAGTTTAAACTTATGAGCATGTTGGATTATGATCTTGCAACCATTGGAAATCATGATTTTGATAATGGAATTGATGGGCTTTTTGCACAATTACCACACGCCAAATTTGATTTTGTTTCGGCCAATTATGATTTTAAAAACACGGTAATGGACACCCACGTGAAACCTTATAAAATTTTTAATAAGGAGGGTGTAAAAATTGGTGTTTTTGGACTTGGTGTAGAACTTCAAGGTTTGGTCAATAAAGATGCATACAAAGAAACAAAATACCTTAACCCCATTGAAATTGCTAGAGATATGAGTCGAATTCTTAAAACTAATGAGCAATGCGACCTTGTGATTTGTCTATCGCATTTAGGTTACGAATACAAGAGCAAGGAAAAAGTTTCTGACCGTAGTTTGGCGCGCGCCACAAAAGATATTGACCTTATTATTGGTGGCCATACCCATACTTTTTTGGACACCCCCACTGTAGAAACCAATGCCATTGGTAAGACTGTTCTCGTTAATCAAGTAGGGTGCTATGGGCTGTACCTTGGTAAAATCGATTTTTATTTGAATAACGATGGCAAATACTTTAGCAGTCGTGCATTGAGAATTTGAGGGGACCATACAACTTCAAAAAATATTATTCATTTTTTTTTATAGAACCCCTCCCAAAATATGTCTCCAAAAAATGTGACTTTTTAGGTTTTTATGTGTCTAATCCAGTAGGGAGGTATAAATATTTCACTTTTGGAAAATCGATCACTAAGAAACCCCATCGCACATTGTTCACCGCTTGCTGAAGATGAAGTATTAAGATTAGATTTAACCCTTAGAGATTGGCTCAGACTTATAAGTTAATTACTACCTACAACAAGGTGTATAGTGCATACCCTTCGGGATAGGCACCATACACAAAACGTTGTGCGTCATATATGATAAACTTGTAATGAACAAAAAATTTATATTGATTTACCTAATACTCATATTGACTCTGAACTTTACCTGTGTTGAAAATAAATCATCTAAAAAGGAAATCAGTAAATCTGAATTTGTAAGCATTCCAAAAATCGACAACTTAAAATTCACCTCAGGAATTAGTTCTGTGTTTCAAGATAGTAAAGGAAATTATTGGTTTGGAAGTCGTCAAGAAGGTGTATCTCTATTTGACGGAAAATCGTTTGAGTATTTTACAGCTAATGAAGGCTTATCCGACAATCACATCCGTTCCGTACAAGAAGATAAGAATGGAAATATTTTGCTGGAAACAGTTAACGGAATTAGTAGTTATGATGGGAAAAAAATCATAACCCATACTACAATAGAAAATGGAGTTTCACACAACGAATGGAGTAGATCGGACAATGACCTTTGGTTTAGTGCAGGAGTCAAGGAAGGAGTGTATAGTTATGACGGTCAAAGATTGAATTACTTAGCCTTTCCCAACCCAAAAGTCATTAATCCAAATAATTTATATTCCGTGACAAGTATTTCAAAAGGAAACAACGATATGCTATGGATTGGTACTTATGCTGGTGTTTTTGGCTACAATGGAATTGACTTTACAATTATCAATGATAAAACACTCGGACTTGATATTGAAGCTGAACCTCTTCATATCAGGAGCATTCTTGAAGACTCAAAAGGCAGACTATGGATAGGAAATAATGGGATTGGTGTATTACTAAAAGAAGGTGATACAATAATTAATTTTTCTGAAAAGAATAATTTAATACACCCAACAAGTTCAAGAAGAGGAGATAAGTCTCGACCTGGCACAGTTGAACACGTTTTTGCTATTGAGGAAGATGGTGAAGGAAATATTTGGTTTGGAGATAGAGACACAGGAGTTTGGAGATATGATGGTAAAACAATGAAGAATTACACTATCAATTTAGGACAATCGAATGATTTTGTTCATTCCATTTACAAAGATAATAATGATGAATTGTGGTTTGTACTGACCAATGGAAATGCGTTTAAGTTCAATGGAAAAACATTTGACAAACAATTTTAAAAATAAAAATACGAACACACAACAATGTATAAAACATTAGACGAAATAGTAGTAAATTAAAGATTGTAGCCACTTAAAGTTTTTGCAAAAACTCTTGTTCTGTAAGAATTGGCACATTCAGTTGTTCTGCTTTTTGGCGTTTGCTAGGGCCCATATTGGCCCCTGCTACCAAATAAGTTGTTTTAGCAGAAATAGAACTTACCACTTTACCTCCGTTTGCTTCAATCAGGGCTTTGAGTGCATTGCGAGAAATGCTTTCAAAAACTCCAGAAACCACAATACGGTCGCCCGCCAAAAGCGTGGTTTGGTTGGCTAGTGCCTCCTTGGAAAGTTCGAGTTGTAGTCCATAACTTACCAATCGAGAGACCAAACGTATACTATTTTCATTTCTAAAAAAAGCATAAACGCTTTCTGCTATTTTTATTCCAATTTCGTCCACTGCTTCGAGTTCTTCTACGCTAGCTTCAGAAAGTGCCCCCACATTTTTGTAGTGTTTGGCTAAAGTTTTGGCCACTGTTTCTCCAACATAACGAATTCCCAATCCAAAAAGTACACGTTCAAAATGGATTTGCTTGGAGACTTCAATCCCTTGTATAAGATTTTCGGCACTTTTTTGTGCCATACGTTCCAATGGTAAAACGTCTTCAATTTTTAAGGTGTATAAATCAGCAGCGTCATTTATAAGTCCAGCATTGACCAACAAGGCCACAGTTTCGCCGCCTAACCCTTCAATATCGAGTGCTTTGCGAGAAATGTAGTGCTGAATCCGACCAATAATTTGAGGTGGACAACCCTCTGTATTGGTACAGTAATGTTGTGCCTCACCCTCTGTTCTTGTGAGTGGTGTTTGACATTCTGGACACTCAGAAATATAGGTTGTTGGTAAAAATTCCTTTAGACGTTTTGAAAGATCAACACCCATTATTTTTGGAATGATTTCTCCGCCTTTTTCCACAAAAACAGTATCGCCCAAACGGACATCCAATTTTGCAATTTGATCGGCATTATGCAAAGATGCACGCTTAACGATTGTCCCTGCTAATTCTACAGGTTCTAGATTTGCAACAGGCGTAATTGCACCAGTCCGTCCTACCTGATATGATATGTGGTTCAGTAGTGTAGAAACTTGCTCTGCTTTAAATTTATAGGCCATGGCCCAGCGCGGTGCTTTGGCGGTATAGCCCAACTCCGCTTGTTGTTGTAAATCATTAACTTTGATAACAATACCATCTATTTCATAAGGTAAATCATAACGCGCTACGTCCCAATAGTCTACAAACTCGAGCACCTCATCAATGGATTGTACACATTTTGCTTCCGTAGGGACTTTAAACCCCCACGATCGTGCTTTTTCTAAATTATCAAATTGAGAAGTTATTCCTGTATGATCTCCAACAATACTGTACAAAAGACATTGCAGTGGACGTTTTGCCACTTCGCTGCTGTCTTGTAATTTTAAACTTCCAGAGGCGGTATTTCTTGGGTTTTTGTAGGGTTCCTCACCAGCCGCAATACGCTCTGCATTCATCGCCTCGAAGCCTTTAAAAGGTAAAATAATCTCCCCACGAATTTCAAATTTCTCTGGATAATCTCCTTGAAGTTTAAGAGGAACAGATTTGATTGTTTTTATGTTTGCGGTCACGTCATCTCCTTGCGTACCATCACCCCTTGTAAGGGCCTGAAAAAGTGCCCCATTTTTATAGGTAATACTGATAGATGCACCATCATATTTAAGCTCACACGTATACTGAATTGGACCATCTACCATTTTTTTTATGCGTGTTTCCCAATCCAATAAATCTTCTTTAGAATATGAATTATCCAAAGAATACATACGTTGTGCATGAACTACTGTTTGAAAGTTTTTTGTGACTTCCCCCCCAACTCGAAGTGTTGGAGAATTAGGATCATGCATTTCGGGATATTGCACCTCTAAAGTTTGAAGTTGTTTTAACTTCATATCAAAATCAAAATCTGAAATTGTAGGGTTGTCCAAAACATAATAGTTATAATTATGATGGCGAAGCACCTCACGAAGTTGAATAATTAATTCTTTATCAGTCATTTAGACAAAAATAGTTGATTCTTTTGGTGCTACTAAAATACTAAAATACATTAATAAAAAAGAGAAATACACATTCAAAAACAACTTATTTTTTTTGTGCTTTCAACATACGATTCTTTCCAAAAGTGTCTTTTTTCAAAATTATATTTTGAAATGAAACCTCATCAAAAAGTGCTTTAGTTTCTGTTCCAAAGGCTTCATTGAGCTCCGCAAAGCATAAGCCATTTTGAGAAAGATTCTTTTGAGCAATTTTTCTTAATGCTTTATAAAAAACCAAGGGGGATGTATTGTCTACAAATAAAGCCAAATGGGGTTCGTATTTCAACACATTATCTTTCATTTGTTTTTGCTCTTTTTCTAATACATAAGGAGGGTTTGATACAATAATATCAAACTGTTCAGAGCTTTTCCATTCCAGCATATTAGAGGCTATAAAATTGATTTCTACATTGTTTTTCTTTGCATTACAACGTGCAATTTCCAGGGCTTCTGTACTCATATCAAGGGCGAAAACTTGAGCATTAGGTAGGTTTTTGGCCAAGGCAATTGAAATACAGCCAGAACCCGTGCCTAAATCCAAAATTTTAGGCGTATCAGTTTTATTAAAATGTTCTAAAATCCATGCTACAAGTTCTTCTGTTTCGGGACGAGGAATGAGTACTGCTGGAGTTACTAAAAATTCTAATCCAAAAAAATAAGCGCATTCTAATATATATTGAATGGGTTCATGATTTTTTAAACGACTCAATACTTCCTTAAAACGTTTATACTCAACTTCTGAAATCTCCTTTTCATAATTGAGAACTAATTGATGGGGTTGTAATTGAAGATATGCCTCACACACTCTTTGAAAAAAAACTTGACGCTCCGGTGATGGATAATAATCAAGTTCATTAGTAAAATTTTCTTTCAGCTGCCCTAGTGTCATTTTAATTTTTTTGTCATCCATACACTGCAATTATGATGTCCCGTATTTCCCAATGAGGTTTTGATTTCAAAAAAACCATTTCGTTTGTATAATTTGATGGCTGCTTGAAGCATTGGAATGGTTTCTAAATAACATGTTTTAAAACCAAAAGAGAGTGCTGCTTCTACACAGCGGTTCATTAATTGTTGCCCCAACCCCTGACCACGCATTTTGGGAGCACTATACATCTTTTGAAGTTCGCAAACGTCTTTATCATAATTCCTAAGAGGTTTTATACCTGCTCCACCTATAATTTCTCCATCCATTTCTACCACAAAATATACGGAACGATCAGTATTGTAGGCCTCAAACATTTTTGATGTTTCGGGATCTTCGTATGCTGTTCCTTCTAGAGGAATATTCAATTCCAAAAAAGCGGACCTGATAACCGATTCGACTTGTACATTATCCTCTTTTTTGATTTCTCTAATTTGCATGTCTAACATCCCCGCAATTAATCTTATTTTTGTAGTTTCGAAGATACGTATAACACCATTGAAAATAAAAGTTTTTTCGCTATTGAAGATTCAAATTACATAAAGCGCTGTATAGAAATTGCAAAAAAAGGATTGGGCGATGCCGCACCAAACCCTTCTGTAGGTTGTGTTATTGTTTATAACAACAGAATTATTGGTGAGGGATATACCAGCTCATATGGTGGTGCACATGCAGAGGTCAATGCCATTTCATCTGTTGCAAACAAAAACCTATTGGCCAAATCCACATTATATGTTACACTCGAACCATGTTGTCATCATGGTAAAACACCTCCATGTACCGACCTGATTATAAAGCACAAAATACCAAAAGTGGTTATAGGTTGTGTTGACACCAATAAAAAGGTAAGTGGAAAAGGAATTGAAACACTCAAATTGGCAGGGTGTGAAGTTGTGGTTCACCAGTGTGAAACACTATGCCAAGAGCACCACAGACGTTTTTTTTCATTTCATAACAAAAAGCGTCCTTATATCATATTAAAATGGGCAGAAACAAAAAATGGATTTATTGCACCAACAGAAAAAACTACACAACGTCCTGTTTGGATAAGTTCTGATGAATCACGTCAGCTAGTGCACCAATGGCGCTCCGAAGAACATGCCATTTTAGTGGGTGGCAATACCATTTTAAAAGACAATCCAAGTTTGACAACTCGAACGGTTTCTGGTAGAAATCCCATACGAATTGTTATTGATACTAAAGATAATTTACCAAAATCATCCAATGTTTTTAATGATGAAGCTAAAACCATTGTATTGTCATCAAAGCATTTTAACTCGCAAAAACATATCGCCCAACAAATTTGCAACCACCTTTATGAATTAAATATTTTATCAGTAATTGTTGAAGGGGGGCAAAAAACACTACAGCATTTTATTGATGAAAATCTTTGGGACGAAATGAGAGTTTTCAAGGGAAATGTAGAATTTATAGATGGTATTAGAGGGCCATTTCATACACTGAAACATCAGTTAAAAAAAAGGATTGCAAATGACGAGCTACTACTTTTTAAAAATCCTTAATTCCAAGAACAGCACATGAGCGAAGGTACATTTGAATTTCTAACCATAGACCGAGCTTCTGATGAAATCTTATATAAGGACAAAGGGAGTAAGTTTTTTGGCTATGCATTCCCAATTGAAAATGAAATTGACGTAAAAAGAAATATTGACTTACTAAAAGAAAAACATAAGTCTGCTGGACATTTTTGCTATGCGTATCGACTAGGAGCAAATGGGAATACACATAAGGTTTCGGATGATGGTGAACCAAATAATAGTGCAGGAATGCCGATTTTAGGACAGCTAAAGGCCAAAAACATCACTAATACTCTTGTTGTGATTGTACGTTATTATGGAGGGACAAAACTTGGTGTTGGCGGACTTATCTCAGCCTACAGAACCACATCAAAACAAAGTTTGGACACATGTAAAATTACGACACTTCATATAAAAGAAATAATATTAGTACATTTTACATATAACGAACTCAGTCACGTTATGCGAATTGTAAAAAAATATAATTTAGAAATTTTAGAACAGCATCAAGAATTGGAATGTTGGCTAAAAATTTTGGTCAAAAAAAGGGATTTAGAATTGGTAAAGTCCACATTTAAATCGCATCACAAAATCAAGCTTGAAATTTTTAACGATTAATTTTGCAGTTTGTCTAAAAAATAGTCCGGACAACGCATGGGTAGACGCGTTTTTGTGTCCACAAAAACTAACTTTGTGTAAGCCTTTGTTAACAACTCATCACGTTCATTATAAAGTTCATATTCAAATTCAATAGAAACTTTTGGAAGTTTTAGTAATGTTGTTTTAATAGTTAAAATTTCATCGTAAAATGCTGGTTTACTGTAACTTATATTCAAAACGACAACTGGAAGCATAATACCTTGTGTTTCCATTTCTTTATAAGAAAAGCCTAATGAAGACAACCATTCTATACGACCAATCTCAAAATATTGGGCATAATTTCCATGATAGACAACACCCATTTGGTCTGTTTCTCCGTATCGAACTTTAACTTTTGTTTGGTGGCTGTTCATTAAAAAAATTATATATTTATTGCTGCATAATTTAAACGAAAAAAAAATAAAATTTCCTGTATTTTTAATTTTTTTTTTAGAAAATTTGTTCACATATTTGTGATGGCTAAAAATTAATCACCTCCCCCAAAGTGTTGACGTTTTAACCACTAACTAACAAAAAAAAATTTACACAAAAAATGAATAACACTGCGCAATCGGTATGGGGTAACTGTCTTAATTTTATTAAGGACAACATTCAACCTCAGGCATACAAAACATGGTTTGAACCCATTGTTGCAGTGAAATTAGCAGATCAATCCCTAAGTATACAAGTTCCAAGTAAATTTTTCTATGAATGGCTTGAAGAACATTATGTAAAAATCCTAAAAGTTGCTCTAACAAAAGAATTAGGTGAGGATGCGAAGTTGGTTTACATCATCAAAATGGAAAACACCTACGGCAACAAGCAACCGTTTACAGAAAAAATCCCAAGTTCAAATCGTTCAGCAATTAAATCGCAAAGAGCGGACATACCTCTTAAAAATAAAAACCCAGAGCTCAAGAATCCTTTTATTATTCCTGGTATCAGAAATATTAAGATTGAATCGCAGCTCAACCCAATCTACACCTTTGAAAATTTTCTTGAGGGTGATTCAAACAGATTGGCAAGAAATGCAGGAATTGCTGTTGCCAACAAGCCTGGTGGAACATCGTTTAATCCACTACTTGTTTTTGGGGGTGTTGGTTTGGGGAAAACACATTTAGCCCACGCTATTGGCGTTGATATTAAAGACAAATATCCTGAAAAAACGGTTCTTTATATCTCTGCTGAAAAATTTACACAACAATACATTGAATCTGTAAAAAAGAATAACAGAAATGATTTTATTCATTTTTATCAGATTATTGATGTTCTTATTATAGATGATGTACAATTCCTGTCTGGAAAATCAGGCACACAAGATGTATTTTTTCACATTTTCAATCACTTGCATCAAAACGGCAAGCAAGTTATTTTGACAAGCGATAAAGCCCCTGTTGATATGCAAGACATTGAGCAGCGTTTGTTATCTAGATTCAAATGGGGACTTTCGGCTGAGCTACAAAAACCAGATTTTGAAACACGTGTTTCGATTGTAAAAAACAAACTCTACAGAGACGGTGTTGAAATGCCAGATGACATTGTTGAATATGTTGCGAAAAATATTAAAACTAACGTTAGAGAATTGGAAGGTGCTATCATTTCATTAATTGCACAATCCTCATTCAATAAAAAAGAAATTACTCTTTCTCTTGCTAAAGAAATCGTTGAGAAGTTTGTTAAAAACACAAAACGAGAAGTTTCTATAGATTATATCCAAAAAATAGTTTCAGATTATTTTCAAATGGATGTTGATACACTTCAATCCAAAACAAGAAAGCGTCATATTGTTCAAGCCCGACAACTTGCTATGTTCTTTGCTAAGAAATTCACCAAAGCTTCATTGGCAAGTATTGGATCTCAAATTGGACAACGAGACCACGCTACTGTTCTACATGCTTGCAAGACAGTTGACAACCTCTCTTCAACAGATAAACAATTTAGAAAATACGTTGAAGATTTGACAAAAAAATTATCTGTATAAATCAAAATTTATGACCAAAATTCTAATGGTTTGCTTAGGGAATATCTGTCGATCTCCTTTGGCCGAGGGAATTATGAGGTCAAAACTTCCAAATACTCATTTTCTTATAGACTCTGCGGGAACAAGTGGATTTCATTCTGGCAATGCTCCCGATCCACGTTCCATTGAAGTCGCTCAAAAAAATGGTTTAGACATTTCACAACAAAAATCAAGGCCATTTAGGGCTTATGATTTAGAAGAGTTTGATGTTATTTTTGTGATGGATAAGTCAAATTATCGTGATGTTATTCGACATGTACAAAATGAAGATGAACGCCAAAAGGTGAAACTCATTTTGAATTATCCTAGTTCCAAAACAGTAGAAGTGCCAGACCCCTATTATGGTGGAAAAAATGGATTTGATCATGTATACAATTTACTTGAAGAAGCCTGCACCTTTCATAGCAATTACTTTACTTCTAAACAATGAACGGAAAATTATATCTAATTCCTAACACATTAGGCGATGTAGCTCCATTGGAAACAATGCCTATTTCTGTAAAAAAAATCATTGAAGAAATTGATATTTACATTGTAGAGAACGAAAAATCTGCCCGCCGATTTATCAAATCTGTGAGCGCATCAAAACCTCAATCAGAATTAAGATTATTTCCTTTAAATAAATTTACTGCTCCCTCTGAAATACCTACCTACCTACAGCCGTGCGACCAGGGTATTTCTGTAGGACTTATTTCTGATGCTGGATGTCCTGGAGTTGCTGATCCAGGCGCAGAAGTTGTACGTTTGGCACATCAAAATGATATTAAGGTAGTTCCTTTAGTAGGGCCTTCTTCTGTTTTATTAGCCATGATGGGCTCTGGTATGAATGGTCAAAATTTTGCTTTCAATGGCTATCTTCCAATTGATAAAACTGAGCGAAAAACAAAATTAAAACAATTAGAAAAACGGTCTTTTGAAGAACAACAAGCACAATTGTTTATTGAAACCCCTTATCGTAACCAAAAGCTACTTGAAGATATGTGTCGGATTTTACACCAAAACACACGTATTTGCCTTGCTATTGATTTGACACTTCAAACAGAGTATATCAAAACACAAAAAGTTTCGCAATGGAAAACTACAAAAATAGAGTTCCACAAAAGACCTACTCTATTTATTATACAAAAAGACTAGAAATTATTTCCTACAAAAGTTTTGCTTTTGGACGACGATTAGGTACAATAAATGAAGTATCGTAAGAAGAAAAATTACGTATGTATGATTCAATTTCTGTTCCAAAAGCATCCGTAAATCCAATGGCGCCATAGCTTCTCAAATAGCGTTTTACATTACCCGGACCAGCCAAATGTGCAGCAGCCAATATACCTGACTCTGTTACTATAGTGCCATTGACTTTGTGTCCAACAAAGCGTTTAATATCTCTTCTTAAAATCCATTTGTTTCGCTTAGCATTAGCTAAAAAAGCTTTTTCTTGAAGTTTTGGATTATTCAGAAACTCAGAAGGATTATAAATTCCTATAAGTTTTAAGGTTGAAGCCCCAAATTGATATTTCCCTAAGTATCCCAAAGAATTAACAATAGTGTATTGACCTTGAGATTCTTTAAATGCGATGGCTTCTTTAAAACCAACATAAGAACGGTCTAAAAAAATATAATTTTCTACATCAAATTCTTTTGTCGTTTCAACTGGAATATATGCTGGTAAATTGTAGTTAAAAGTAATAATAGGAGTGTTTTCTGAGGATATCATTTCGTTATCAGCAAATGATGTAGCTCCAAGAAACACAAAACATACAACAACAGTTAGTGTAAGGGGCAAAATATGTTTAATCGTTTTCATTGTTTTTAATTTTAAGCAAAAGCTATTTTTAAAAAACAGTGCAAAGGTACGAAAAAATAAAAGATACTGAAAATCAGTAAGTTACGTTAGTTTTTAATCCCGTTTTCGTTTAAAAAATTATGATAGGAACGCGCATTTTTATTGTGATCTGAAAGTGACTCTGCAAACTTGTGGAAGCCTGGACGGTTTCGATCTGCAGCAAAATAGAAAAATTTATGCTGCTCATAATTTAAAACAGCATCTATAGCGACCAAATCGGGCATGGCAATAAGTCCTGGAGGTAGCCCTTTATACAGATAAGTATTGTATGGCGATTTTATTGCTTTGTGTTTATTGAGGACACGCTTAATGGTTTTATTTTTGTACTCTGGCAATTTGTAGGCTGCAAATTTTAAAGTGGGGTCGGCTTGCAATGGCCACCCATTTTTCAATCTATTTACATATACCCCAGCCACACGTTTTTGTTCACTTTTTTGCTTAGATTCCTCCTGAACGATAGCTGCAAGAATCGAAACTTCTGTTGGTGATAACCCTATATTTTTTGCTTTATCTTGACGTTTTATATTCCAAAAATTACGATAAGATTTAAGCATTTTTGCTCTAAATTTTTCTGGAGAAGTATTCCAAAAAAACTCATAACTATTAGGTATATACATGGCAAGAGCAGTTTGATAAGTGAAACCATGGTCTTTTAAAAACTCTTCATCTGTAAACGCTTGAATAAGGGATAAGCTATCGGGTTCAATTTGATTTGATATTCTATTGGCTAATACTTCTAGACTGTGCTGGTTGTTAAAAGTAATTTTGATAGGGATATTTTGACTTCTAATGGAGTTTATAATATCATTGTTGGTCATGCCATTTGTGATACGATAGCGCCCGGGTTTCACATTTGTTGTATACTTTTTTTGTTGAGCAAGTATATCAAATTTTTCAATATCCTTTAATAAAGGCTCCAAATCTGATCTAACCTCTTGATAACTAGCACCGGTTGATATAAAAATAAATGCTTCTTTTCCGTTAAACGCCGTATTAGAAACTAACATGATGGAATAGATATAATAAGAAAAACATGCAATAGCTACAAGGCCAAGCATGACAAAGGAAATGGCAATTTTTTTTATATTCATAGTTTAATTTGCGGTTGATATTATGCCTTCAAAAACTGATTTTGCTGAACCAGATAGCCAAACATTATTATAAATTTCACCATCAAAATTAAAAGTAACCTGAAGTTGACCTCCTTTTGTCTCAAGGATAACTTTTTCTGAATTCGTCTGTTTAGCATGGTGCATTGCTATAGCAGCAGCAGTTGCTCCAGTACCACAAGACAAGGTTTCATCTTCTACCCCACGTTCGTAGGTACGAATACCAAATATATTCTGATGTATTTGTTTTAAAAAGTTGACATTAATTCCCTCATCTAAAAAAAGAGAACTACAGCGAATTTTCTTTCCTTCAGTTTTGACATTCATGGTATCAATATCCGATTTCAAAGTCACATAGTGAGGAGAACCAGTATCCAAAGTTGTGTATTCTTCTTGAACATTAATTTCGTTTACAGATTGCATTTTTAGATAAACATTTACTCCCTCAATGCGCGCATCATGAGGGCCATCTATTGCCAAAAACGTTGTGCTTTGCTCAACAATTCCAAGTTGTTTGGCAAATGCAACAATGCATCGACCACCATTACCACACATGGTACTTTCATTTCCATCCGCATTAAAATACACCATTCTAAAATCATAGTTTGGAGTGTTTTCTAATAAAATAAATCCATCAGCGCCTATGCCAAAACGACGGTCGCAAAGTTGAGCAATAAGTTTGGTATTATTTTTGTCAAAGATTTGTGTACGATTATCAATCATCACAAAATCATTTCCGGTGGCTTGATATTTGTAAAACTTTAGTGTCATATTCCTTGCAAATATATGAATATTTATATGGAACTTTTCACTGTTAAAAGAGCGTTAAATTTTTATGTAACACTCAATAAAAAAATTAATTTTAAGTTATATTTATTTAAGAATTTAAACATCAAGATCATGAAAAAACTATTCACTTTACTGGCAGTATCGGCTCTTGGTGGTGCAATGACCCTTGGCGTCTACACCCAATTACAGCCAAAAAACGAAATTCAAACAGAAATCAGGTCATCTGACTCTCCTTTTATTCAAGCAGTAAACTATTCTCCTACAGCTAGTGGAGGAACCAATATTGATTTTACAACAGCCGCAGAAAAAACATTAAATGCCGTAGTTCACGTAAAAAATACCACGATAAACAGTGGATACACCACTTTTGAGGACTTGTTTTTTGGCCGTCCACAAAGTCGCAAACAAATTGGTACAGGTTCTGGAGTGATCATTTCTCCAGATGGCTATATCATTACTAATAATCACGTTATTGATGGTGCTCAATCTATAGAAGTGACAACCAATGATAATAAAATTTTCGAAGCAGAGCTTGTAGGAACAGATCCTTCAACAGATATTGCATTATTAAAAATTGAAGCAAATACAGAATTAAGTTATACCACTTTTGGTGACAGTAATAGTACAAGAGTTGGGGAATGGGTTTTGGCCGTTGGTAATCCTTTTAATCTAACCTCAACAGTGACCGCTGGAATTATTAGTGCAAAATCTAGAGATTTATCTGGCAGAAACACCCAATCCTTTATTCAAACAGATGCTGCGGTAAATCCTGGAAATTCTGGTGGCGCATTAGTAAATATTCACGGTGATCTTATTGGAATCAATACCGCAATTTCTTCTCAAACAGGCTCGTATATTGGCTATTCTTTTGCTGTTCCAAGTAATATTGCTCGAAAAGTTGTAAGTGATATTATGGAATATGGAAATGTTCAAAATGGTATTTTGGGTGTCATTGGTCAGGAACTCAATAGTAAAAATTCAGAAGAATTTGGAATTAACGAAACAGAAGGATTTTATGTAAGTGATGTTCAAAAAAATAGTGGCGCAGAAATTTCTGGAATCCAAAAAGGAGACATTATTAAAAGCATCAATGGTGTAAAAATTTCAAAATTTTCAGATCTTAAAGGATTTTTAAATACAAAAAGTCCAGATGATGTTGTAGAAGTTACACTAAATAGAGAAGGTGAAATCAAAATTGTTAATGTTACCCTTGAAAGATTAACAACGATAAACGTTCCAATTATTGGAACATTGAAAGAGCTTAGTTCATCAGAGCTAAAATCAAAAGATAGCGATTATGGCCTATTATTACAAGAATTATCAAATGACAATAAAGAAGACTGGGTTGCCGATGGCGTTGATGAAGGAAGTCTAATTGTTGCTATAAACGATATAAAAGTTAACTCTATTTCAGATGTTAAAAAAGCTCTAAGCGAATACTCAAATAGAGTTTTAAGATTGACTGTTATCAAAAATAACGGAGAAAAAATGGCATATCGCTTTAGATAAATTAATGACCTATAATCTGTAAAAATCACTCATTTAGTTATGGGTGATTTTTTTTAAATATTATTTACGAAAACGTTATAGTTGTTATACTTTTGCAGTAAACTTATAACAAACATCTTTAGATCTATGTCAAATAATTCCTCCTACGAAAAAGAAATAGCTTTACAAACCAACTGCAGAAAATCGGCTGTTGAATTTGTAAAAATTGTAAATGACTTATGGTATGATGATGCCATTGAACTGGTTATTTTTAGAAATCAACTAATCGACAAAAATGTTAATGAAATTTTACGCCTGCACGATTATGCAAGTGCATTTGTCAATAAGCCAATTTCTATTTTTGACGCTGTCGAAGTGGCAAGAGCCATTCAAAATTTACGCCTTACTCCTTCAAAAATTGACATTGGAAAACTGACCTATGAATTTCATAAAAAAGCCCCTGAACATAATGATGTTTTTACGTTTATTTCAAATCAATTGAAAGCACATAAAAAACAGAAAAACATTACTCCAAGAGATGTTGTTTTATATGGTTTTGGTCGAATTGGACGTTTGGTCGCGAGAGAATTGATGCTCAAAAATGGAAAAGGAAGTCAATTGCGACTACGTGCTATTGTGACTCGCGGGGCAGTTACCAAAGAAGTCTTGGAAAAGCGTGCCACATTATTGAGTAATGATTCTGTTCATGGAGAATTTCCTGGAACGGTTCATGCGGATTTAAAAAAAAATGCTCTCATTATAAATGGAACAACAGTTCATATCATTTCTAGCAATGCACCAGAAGATATAGACTATACAGCATATGATATTAAAAATGCATTGGTGATAGACAATACTGGTGCGTTTCGAACAAAAGAAGCACTTGAGCGTCACTTACAAGCCAAAGGGACTGAAAAAGTTCTGCTCACTGCACCTGGAAATGGGATTCCAAATATTGTTTATGGAGTTAATCAAAAAGAATACAACCCCAAAGAACATTCTATTTTTTCAGCAGCATCTTGTACTACAAATGCCATAACGCCTATTCTAAAAGTAATTGATGATGCTTTGGGTGTAGAATATGGTCATTTGGAAACCATCCATGCTTATACCAATGACCAAAACTTAGTGGATAATATGCATAAAAAGTACCGTCGTGGTCGTGCTGCAGCACTCAATATGGTTATTACAGAAACTGGAGCAGGAAAAGCAGTGAGTAAAGCCTTACCAAATCTTGAGGGTAAGCTCACATCCAATGCCATTAGAGTGCCTGTGCCTAATGGAAGTTTAGCAATTCTAAATCTAGAATTGTCCAAAAAAACAACAATAATAAAAATCAATAATCTTCTCAAACAACATGCACTTGAAGGCCCTTTGGTAGAACAAATTAAATATGAATTGAGTGATGAATTAGTTTCAAGTGATATTGTTGGGAGCAATGCCCCTGCAATTTTTGACAGCAAGGCAACTATTGTTAGAGATAGCGGTAAAAATGTAGTCCTATATATTTGGTATGACAACGAATATGGCTACAGCCACCAAGTGATTCGTTTAGCAAAATACATAGCAGAAGTTAGACGATTTACCTACTATTAGAAAGCAAGACACTAAGCATAATTCACTTATATTTGTAATCAAATTTATGTGTTATGCGCATCGACATCATTAGTGTAGTTCCCGAATTGCTCAAAAGTCCGTTTGAAGCCTCTATTCTTAAACGTGCCATAGAAGCCAATTTAGTAGAAGTATATGTTCATAATCTTAGAGACTACACAACCGACAATTACAAATCTGTAGATGACTATCAATTTGGGGGTGGTGCAGGAATGGTGATGACTATTGAACCTATTGACAAATGTATTTCTAAATTAAAAGCAGAACGTAATTATGACGAAGTCATATATATGACTCCAGATGGTGAAGTTTTAAATCAAGGTATGGCTAATCAGCTATCGTTGAGCGGAAACATCATCATTTTATGTGGGCATTATAAAGGTGTTGACCAGCGTGTACGCGATCACTTTATCACCAAAGAAATTTCTATTGGCGACTATGTTCTTTCGGGTGGCGAATTGGGTGCAGCGGTATTATGCGATGCTATTATTCGACTCATTCCTGGTGTACTGGGTAATGAAACCTCTGCCCTCACCGATTCTTTTCAAGACAATCTTTTGGCGCCACCTATTTATACCCGACCACGATCGTACAAGGGATGGGATGTCCCTGAACTATTGTTTAGCGGTAATTTTCCTGAAATAGAACAATGGCGCGAAGCAAAAGCCCTCGAACACACAAAATCCCGTAGACCAGATTTATTGGACGACTAAAAAATTCCAGTCTATTTATTAGCGAACATTTTCATTTTTTACTAATTTTACCAATAAGAATTGACAACCCAAATCTATTCTACAACACCATGAAATCTCAAAATTCACTATATAAAAATATATGTTATGGAACAAAAAAAGAACAGCAATTTAAAAACATACCTTTTTGTAATTACTATAGTTTCAACCTTTAGTTTTACATTACTAGCAATCGAAGAACAACAAACCACTCTTGCTCTAATTTCAATTGTATTTGGAGTTTCAACAATCATATTTGGATTGTTTAATGTTTTAAATGTAAAGAAGAAAATATAATTTACAGCTTTACACACAAAAAATGTATTAAAAATTGTAATCATTTAATTATTGCTTATATTTGCAGCCACTTTTGGACCAACCTCTAGCGAAAACCGTACATGTTGCTTCAAAAAAATTCATAAAACAACAACTATGGAATCCTTAATTAAATTCGTACAAGACGAGTTTGTAACCAAAAAAGACTTCCCAGAATTTTCTGCTGGTGACACAATCACTGTATACTATGAAATTCGTGAGGGGCAAAAAGTAAGAACTCAGTTTTTCCGAGGTGTAGTGCTTCAAAAAAGAGGAACTGGAACTTCTGAAACATTTACCATTAGAAAAATGTCTGGAACTATTGGTGTAGAACGTATCTTCCCAATGAATTTACCAGCTTTACAAAAAATTGAAGTGAACAAACGTGGAAAAGTTCGTAGAGCTCGTATTTTCTACTTTAGAGAGCTTACAGGTAAAAAAGCAAGAATTAAAGAACAAACTCGATAGTTCTTCAATCATAATTTATAAATCAAGTGCAGTAGAAATACTGCACTTTTTTTTGTTAAAAAATTAATATTTATCCAAAAAAGTAATTTCGATTTGTAGATGTTACAAAAATGTTAATTTTGTTCGGGTTTTAAGGGAAGAAGAAATTTCATTTATTTATATTTGTGGGCTTTTTATAAGCCACTATTCAAACAAAAAAAATAATTACCTCGAATGGCAAAAATCATATATACAATTACCGATGAAGCACCTGCACTAGCAACCCGCTCTTTTCTCCCTATTGTATCTTCGTTTGTAGAACCCTACGGCGTTTCAATAGACACCAAAGACATTTCTCTTGCAGCACGTATTCTTTCTGTATTCCCTGAATTTCTCAACAAAGATCAAGTTGTTGAAGATGCACTAAGTAATTTGGGAGAAATTGTAAAATCTCCTGAAGCCAATGTGATCAAGCTGCCCAATATTAGCGCTTCAATTCCACAATTAAAGGAAGCCATTGAAGAATTGCAGTCCAAAGGATACAATATCCCAAATTATCCGGAACAACCTAAAAATAAGGAAGAAAAAGATATAAAATTACGTTACGACAAGATTAAAGGCAGTGCAGTAAATCCTGTTTTAAGAGAAGGAAACTCTGATCGTAGAGCACCAAAAGCAGTAAAAAATTACGCCAAAAAGAACCCACACAGCATGGGTGCATGGAGTTCAGATTCTAAAACTCATGTTGCTACAATGGCCGCTGGTGATTTTGCGCATAACGAACAATCTGTAACAAGTGCATCGGCTACTGAAGTTAGCATTGTACACACAAACAAAGACGGAAAACAAACAGTCCTTAAGCAAAATATTGCACTTCTTGAAGGTGAGATTTTTGATGCAACCGTCATGAGCGTAGATGCTTTAAAAGCATTTCTTAAAGCTCAAATAGAAGATGCAAAAGCTTCTGGCGTATTGCTTTCATTGCACATGAAAGCCACCATGATGAAAGTTAGTGACCCCATTATTTTTGGTCATGCTGTTCGGCTATTTTTTGATGATGTTTTTTCAAAACATGAGGTAATATTTAAGCAAAATGGCATCAATCCAAATAATGGTTTTGGAAACGTTTTAGAGAAAGTTCGTGAACTTGAAAGTCCTTTACGTGAAACTATTCAAACCGATTTTGAAAAAGCACTTCATTTGGGGCCAGATCTTGCTATGGTAAATTCTGAAAGAGGAGTTACAAACTTACATATTCCCAGTGATGTGATTATTGATGCCTCTATGCCAGCCATGATTCGTACTTCGGGGCAAATGTGGAATGCTGAAGGAGAACTTCAGGATACTAAAGCTATTATTCCTGATAGTAGCTACTCTGGAATTTATACTGCAACCATCGATTTTTGTAAAAAACATGGGGCTTTTGATCCGACGACCATGGGTACTGTGCCTAATGTAGGACTTATGGCGCAAAAAGCTGAAGAATACGGCTCTCATGACAAAACTTTTGAAATTGAAGCCAATGGAGTTGTTGAAGTTGTCGATAAAAACGGTAATACACTCACTTCACATCAAGTTCAAAAAGGCGATATTTGGCGTATGTGTCAAGTCAAAGATGCACCAATTCAAGATTGGGTAAAATTGGCCGTTACTCGTGCTCGAACCTCAAAAACACCAGCTGTTTTCTGGTTAGATAAAAATCGTGCACACGATGCTGAACTCATAATAAAAGTCAAAAAATACCTTCAAAACTATGACTTATCAGAAATAGAGTTCATGATTTTATCTCCAATTGAAGCCACACATTATACACTTGAACGTCTAAAAGATGGACTCGATACTATTTCTGTTACTGGAAATGTTCTGCGTGATTATTTAACCGATTTATTCCCAATATTGGAAGTAGGAACAAGTGCTAAAATGTTATCCATTGTTCCATTAATGAATGGTGGAGGCTTATTTGAAACTGGCGCAGGAGGATCGGCACCAAAACATGTCGCTCAATTTTTAGAAGAAAACCATTTACGTTGGGATTCTTTAGGTGAGTTTTTGGCTTTAGCAGTATCATTAGAGCATTTTAGTCAAGTTCATAACCATCCAAAAGCAGCAATTTTAGGGGCAACACTTGATGACGCTACTGAACAACTTTTGTTACAAAAAAAATCACCCTCTAGAAAGGTAAATGAATTGGACAATAGAGGAAGCCATTTTTATTTGACGCTTTTTTGGGCAGAAGCTTTAGCAGAACAAAATGAGGATTTAGAACTAAAAACTGCATTTAGTACTGTTGCTGAACAACTCAAAGCAAATCAAGAGAAAATTTTGAAAGAACTTAATGACGTCCAAGGCAATGCTGTGGATATTGATGGATACTATCTTCCAAACGAAGAAAAAGTTGGAAAAGCCATGCGTCCAAGCGAAACATTTAACACGATTTTAAATTTATAAAACAAACATCAAAGTTATGTTAAAAGCACCTCACTGAGGTGCTTTTTTATTTAGTTTTACGGCATAAAATTTATGTATGACCATTAGATTAATAGTCCTTTTTTTGACAATTTTTTCATTAGGATTTTCTCAAAATCAATTTACGCTTAGCGGAACTATATACGAAACTGAAGGGCAAGAAACCCTTATTGGTGCCACTGTTATTTTTCCAGAACTCAATACAGGAACAACCACAAATGAGTATGGTTTTTATTCCATCACTCTTGAAGCTGGAACTTATGAAGTTTTTGTAAGTTATATTGGATTTGAATCAATAAAACAACGCATTTCACTAAATGAAAATAAAACTTTAAATTTCAGTTTAAGCGAAGCTGCAGATACTTTAGATGAAGTTGTTTTGGAAACCAATGTTGAGCGCATCAATATTAAAACCCCACAAATGAGTGTTAATGCACTGACAGCCAATACCATTAAACAGATCCCTGTTGTATTCGGCGAGGCCGACGTCATTAAATCTATTACACTTCTACCTGGTGTTTCCAATGGCGGCGAGGGCTCTGGAGGATTTAATGTTCGTGGCGGCTCCACAGATCAAAACTTGGTACTTTTGGATGAGGCTACACTTTTCAATACTTCACATTTATTTGGTTTCTTCTCGGTTTTTAATCCCGATGCCGTTAAGGACATAAAGCTATACAAGGGTGGCATTCCTGCCAAATATGGTGGGCGTGTAGCCTCGGTTTTGGATATTTACCAAAAAGAGGGGAATAAAAACGAATTTCATGGTAATGGTGGTATTGGATTGGTAGCTAGTAGAGTTTTACTTGAAGGGCCACTAAAAAAAGGAAAAGGATCATTTTTATTAGGAGGACGATCGACCTATGCACATTTATTTTTACCGCTTTTTGATATTGATAATATTGCCTATTTCTATGATTTAAACACCAAATTAAGTTATAGACTTGATGAGAACAACAAAATTTATCTTTCGGGGTATTTTGGGCGTGATGTTTTTAATGTGTCCAATAGTTTTGAAAATACTTATGGGAATACGGTAGTTAATTTCCGTTGGAACCATCTCTTTTCAGATCAATTATTTTCAAACTTATCATTGATATATTCCGATTATTATTATGGTTTAGACTTGAATTTTGTAGGGTTCGAGTGGAATTCAGGCATTCAAAACATGAATATCAAATACGATTTAAAACATTATCTCAATGATCGTTACACTCTAGAATATGGGTTGCATAGCACCTACTACACGTTTAATCCTGGCGTGATTCAACCTAATGGACCAACATCAGGTATTAACAGAGAAGAATTAACTAAAAAATATGCTTTCGAAAATGCTATTTACTTAGATGTCAAACAACAACTTAGCGATAAATTATCTTTAAGTTATGGTGCGCGGTTGAGTAGTTTTTTGCGACTAGGACAAAAAGAACTGAATTCTTATGAGAACGATATGGCTGTAGCCTTTAATTCTGACTTACAGATATATGAATCAGTAGAACCCAATGGAAGTATCAATACTTCAAGTGGAAAAGTAGAAAAGTCGTTTTTAAATATTGAACCAAGAGTGGCAGCCTCCTATTTACTCACAGAGGATAGCTCTATAAAAATCAGCTATAATAGAATGGCTCAATATTTACATTTACTCTCCAACACAACTGCTCCAACGCCTTTAGACGTTTGGGCTCCTAGCGGCAAATACATACAACCACAATTGTTGGATCAGGTGGCATTGGGGTATTTTAAAAATTATGACAATTACAGTTTTGAAATAGAAACATTTTATAAAAAAACCAAAAACCGTATCGATTATATTGATGGCACCAATTTGATAGCCAATAAAACCATTGAGCAAGTCTTATTAAATGGCCGATCTAGAGCTTATGGATTAGAATTTTTACTCCGTAAAAACAAAGGACGTTTCAAAGGGTGGCTGGCCTATACCCTTTCAAAATCTGAACAACAAACCCCAGGGCGAAATGCCAACGAGCCAGGAATCAATAATGGCAACTGGTACAACACGCCTTTCGATAGAACACACGATATTTCCATAACCTCTAGCTATGAACTGAGCAAAAAATGGAAGTTGAATGCCAATTTCTTATTTCAAACTGGACAAACCACCACCTATCCAAACGGTCAGTATGTTTACAATGGCCTTGTGATTCCAACTTACGAAGCCCGAAATTCTAGCCGACTACCTGCCTATCATCGACTGGATCTTTCGGCAACATACACCCCAAAGCCCAATAAAAACAAAGGTTGGCGAGGCGAGTGGGTATTTAGTGTATACAACCTCTATAACAGAAGAAATGCACAGTCTCTCAATTTCAGACAAAACCTTGAAACCGGTCAAAATGAAGCTCTAAAACTCTCTATTTTTGGTGCGATTGGTGCGGTTACTTATAATTTTAAATTTTAGCTCATGAAAAAATTAGTTTTTTATACCCTTATTGGATTGATGACTCTCGCTTGTGAAGACGTTATTGAGCTGGATTTAAACACAGCACCACCCCGATTAGCCATTGATGCACGACTAAAAATGAATCCAAATGAACAGTTTACACAACTAATAAAACTCAGCTTAACAGGCGGATTTTATGACCAAAATACAACTGTTGTCTCAACTGCCAATGTGAAACTTTTGGACATCACCAACACCACAACCTATACTTTTGTACACGATTCAAATACTCCGGGCAATTACACCTTGGATTTTACACCAAGTTTAAATACCGACTATAAATTAACCATCAATTACAACAACGAAGTTTATGAATCTTCCGTAGAACAACTGATGCCAACGGTACCCATTGACAATTTAGAACAAGGGAGCGAAACCTTATTTCAAGGTGATGAAAAAGAAGTTTTAGTGACCATTACTGATGATGGTAGTCGTGAAGATTATTATATTTTTGATTTTGGCTATAATTTATTTTTGGCCACAAAAGATGAATTTTACCAAGGAAACAGCTTTACATTTTCATATTTTTATGATGATTTAGAAGCTGGAGATACCGCAGAAATTTCAGTATATGGTGCCAATGAACGCTATTTTAATTTTATATCCGCCATTATAGAACAAACCGAAGAAGGAGGCGATCCTTTTGATACCACACCAACGACTGTTCGCGGAAATCTCTACAACTCTACAAACCCAAGCCACTACCCTATGGGCTATTTTAGCATTGGTGAAACTTACAGCGCTAGTCTTTTATTGGAATAAAAAAGTCCAACAAAAAAGCTATTTTTGTATATGGACTTTACAAAAACTACCGAACAAGACTCGCATTATAACCATTTGGAGCAAAAGTCTATTACAGAACTGCTACAGGCGATTAATACCGAAGACCAAAGCGTACCAAAAGCGGTTAAAAAAGCATTGCCGCAAATAGAAATTTTAGTCAAAAATATAGTTCAGCAACTGCAATTGGGTGGGCGCTTGTTTTATATAGGTGCTGGCACCAGTGGCCGACTTGGTATTTTGGATGCCTCGGAATGTCCGCCAACTTTTGGTGTTTCTCACGACTTAGTAATTGGGCTCATTGCTGGTGGTGATTCTGCTATTCGAAAAGCGGTAGAATTTGCCGAAGACGACACCAAACAAGGATGGAAAGACCTTCAAAGCCATAAGATCAATTCAAAAGATATTGTAATAGGCATCGCCGCCTCGGGAACAACACCCTATGTGGTGGGTGCTCTCGAAGATTGTAATCAAAACCATATCCCAACAGGCTGTATTACCTGTAATGCCGGAAGTCCATTGGCCAAAACCGCGCAATTCCCTATTGAAGTAGTGGTTGGTCCAGAAGTCGTTACAGGGAGTTCCCGGATGAAAGCCGGAACCGCACAAAAACTAATTTTAAACATGATCACCACCACAGCAATGATTCAATTAGGACGAGTAAAGGGCAACAAAATGGTAGACATGCAATTGAGCAACCACAAACTCGTCAATAGAGGAACACAAATGCTGATGAACGAATTACAGATTTCTGAAACAGAGGCCAAAACACTTTTGGATACACACCAAAACGTACGTGCCGCAATTCATGCTTTTAAAAATATATAATGGAACCAAAACGCACCAACCGACCACTGCTTGTAAAAGGCCTAAAAACCATGGGACTCACCTTATTACTGCTCTTTTTGGGACCTTTTCTGTTGCATGCAGGACTGTCCAACCCAAACAAACCGCTACATATCCCTCTTGTTGTTGTAGGAATTGCCCTGTGTGGTACAGCAATTTATATGGGATTCAGAGGCATAAAAATTATTATGGATAGTATTTTTAAATAAACCAAAATGAAAAAAGCTATATTCTTACTTTTGATTATTGCAACGATTGGCTGCAATTCCAATGACGATAAAAAAGATAATTACACCAATCCCTATTGCGAAAATCCAGAAGGTGCAAAGCTTTTAATGCACGATGAATTGGAACGCAGTTATTATGTTTTTGCGCCCGATAATTTAAGCGGCATACCTTTGCCAGTAGTCCTAAATTTTCATGGCTATGGGGGTACCATAGACGATTATATTGAAGAAGCTAATCTGCGCGAACTGGTTAATACCAAAAATATTATTGTAGTCTATCCACAGGGGTCATGTTTGGAGGGAGTGCCCCACTGGAATGCAGCACTGCCAGGCCCTGATAATAAAAGCACCGCAGACGATCTTGGATTTGTAGAAGCTCTTATTAATCAACTCACTACAGACTACCTTATAGACCAAGACCGTATTTATGCTTGTGGTTTTTCTAATGGCGGAATGATGGCCTATGCCCTAGCCTGTTACCGCAGCAATTTGATTGCTGCTATAGGAAGTATATCAGGAGTAATGCTTGATACTTCTGGAAGTTGTACACCCAACCGTGCTGTTCCTGTTATAAAACTACACGGTACAGCAGACCCTGTTTTACCCTTCAATGGAGATATCAATTGGAATTCTACACAAAGTGCAATTAATTTTTGGGTCACCAACAACCAAACCAACACCTTCCCAGAAGAAAATACATACAACAACATTGAGCGCTACCACTATATAGAGGGCACCAACGGTACAACAGTAGATTTTTATAAAATCATCAATGGCGAACACTTTTGGTTTGATATAAATATTGACGATCATAATACAGCCAACCTGTTGTGGAATTTCTTTGATTTATATGACCGTAACGGACTGCGGTAAAGCATTTTTGCAGCAAAAACTCAACAAAGACTTTCTCTATCTATTTGGTATTCAATAAAATAAAGAATTCTAAATAAAAAATAATTTTTTATATTTTTATAGGGATGAATTTTTAGACCCCAAATCTAAAATCTTCAAAACCATAACACCTACGTTGCTTTCTTTATTGATTTTTTTATTTGGGGGCTACCAACATATAACAGAATGTATTATATCCTCTTTGGTGGTTTAGTATATTGGTTTTTATGGCTTTGGCAAAAAAACCGTGATGCGTTTGTCCGCTATCCCCTATTGAAAACCCTATTGACCATTGGTATAATACTGTTGCTAGTGTTGATTTGGATCATTGAATATTTTTTTAGAATGGATTAGAAAAAAAACCGGTTCTGCCATACGCCAAGAGTATTTGGAAACCGCTATTGATTGGATTTCTAAGGGGAATATAAATGACTATATGCTCACCCACCAAAACGACCCTAACGCCAACGCACTTTGGCTGTATTTTCTGGCAGTTATCAATTGGGTCAAAGCGGTGTTTCCCACCTACCGCCGAGAGATGAAAGGCATTGCATGGGGCGAATTGTATAACACTCATAAAGATAACTCTTGGGATTCTGCCCAACTCGAAGTCGAAATAAAACGCTTAATGCAAGACGATGACGTGACCAAAAAGAAAGGAATTTACAACTATGTACTGACAGGCAAAGAAAAACACCTGAACATTCGTGCCTTTACCCAAAGTCAAAAACGGGAACTGTACGAAAAACAACAAGGCATTTGCCCTGTGTGTAAGGAACATTTTAGCATAACCGAAATGGAAGCCGACCACATCACCCCTTGGCACCAAGGCGGAAAAACAGAACTGAACAACGGGCAAATGCTCTGTAAAGAAGATAATAGACGGAAAGGTGGGAGGTAGAAAAACAAAACACACTATTACGAATCTATAAGTTGGATACAATTAAAACGAACAATGAAAGCAAAGTTGAATGCAGTACACGATAATGATTTGATTACTTTACTAAAAAGTTTAAATCTTTTAGAGAAAATCAAAAAAGGAAAGGTTAAGTGTAAATTCACTAAAGAAGTAATTACACTTGACAATTTGCATTCTATTTTTCCAGAAGAAGGAACAATAAAAGTTGTCTGTGACACACCTGATGCAATCAAATTTTTATCTGAATATATAAATGAAAAAAATGTTTAACAAAGTGGATTTCAATTTTTACTTTGACTTCAATTTCTCACTTTGGACAATCTCGACCTTAACATTTGTAAGTCTATTCATTTACTATTTGTTAAATCCAGAAAAGTTTGAAAAATTGATTGCTTTAATCAGCAAATTCTTGAAATATATATCAATTAAGTTTGATAAAACCTATGTAAAATATGACTTACAAGGCAAAATAAATGACTACTTGAGAAAAGTATCTAATCGTACAAAACATCTCGACATTAAAAAAATTAACGTTGAGTGGATTAGTGTAAGTGAACAAAACGAAAAACAATTTGTTCAAAACGGAGAATTAATTCTTCGCTTAAAAAAGGGCGACCACCAAAATGAAAATATAGTAAAAGCCTCAATGGCATTTATATCGTACGCATTTTTGAAAAAGGCAAAATCATACATTGCAAAATATCAACGTGAATCAATGGATTTATTCGCTTGTTATGATTTACTCAAAGAAGAGAAATCAGAAATACTTGATCAATTTGTTCAGGACTTTATGAAAGACAAAATGGATAATAAGAAAATTTCAGACTTTTTTGAAAAGTATTCAGATATCGATGATGTTGGAATATTCTATCCAGTACTTGTTCAAGAATTAACTTTTTTAGGAGAAAAGGTATTTGCTAAAAAAAGAGAAGCTCAAAATATTCATAAAGAAGTTACAGAATTGGTTAATTTTCTTTATAGTTATGCAAATAGAAAGTTGCGTGAGGACATTGTAAATGATTTTTCAGGGACATATTGCAAATTTGGGATTAGAATTATTGGTAGAAGTATTGTAATAAATCGAAATGGAGAAAGAGTTTATAAAAATCATTTGAAAGAAATTGCACCAAGAAATGAAACTCTGTATCTAATTGGTGGTCATGAGCATAAAGAATTTATAAATAAAGTTTTTATTAATTGTAAAGATGAAATTGGTTATTCAAAATTAATGGATGACACTTTTTTAGCAACAATTAAGAACAAAGAAGGGGAAGATATAACAGTAATGAGTTACATTCTGACCGTAAGAAATAACTCAATAAAAGTATATCATAAAAAATAAAAACTTTACCATACAATGGCACGTGGCCCCCGATAACACCAGCCACTTGCTCGTACTTTAAAATAACATGCTATATATCAACACATTACAAACTTTGCAGTGGAAAAATTCCACCGCAAAATAAGCCACAAAAAAACCCTCACAGTATTGTGAGGGTTTTATAAAAAAAGGCGGTGACCTACTCTTCCACAAGTGTAGTACCATCGGCGCTAATGGGCTTAACTGCTCTGTTCGGGATGGTAAGAGGTGAG